>Ga0209930_1000845_pt1 | contig 59102 bp, 61 predicted proteins | sample ThiBiot_500_biof_2_FD_183948 | JGI IMG/M metagenome (GOLD analysis project Ga0209930, IMG submission 183948) | Wastewater bioreactor microbial communities from Cape Town, South Africa - Thiocy_cont_500_biof (SPAdes) | ecosystem: Engineered > Bioreactor > Thiocyanate-remediating >...
GGTAGCCCATCGAGGCCTGGGCGATGATGGCGAGGATCAGCGCCACGATCATCGCGCCGCCGGCCGGGTTATGGCCGAGAAAGCGCCGCTCGCGGCCGGCCGCGATGTCCTTCAGATAGCCGATGACGACGGCGGGGCGGCGGACGAAGGCGGAGAACCGCGCCTCGCGGGGTCCGATCACGCCCCAGACGAGGCGGATGGCGATGAGCGCCGCGGCCGTGTAGCCGGCCACCTCGTGCACCGCCTGCCACTCACCGGCCGAGAGCCACGCCGTCGCGATTGCGAGGACGAGCCCCCAGTGGAAGACGCGCACCACCGGATCCCACACCCTGACGCCGCCGCTCATCGCCGCGGCCTCAATCCGCCTCAACATCCAGCATCTTCAGCGTCTCGGGGTCGAAGAGCTTCTCCATGCGCTCCTTGCCCTTGACGGCATAGGCCTCGTAGCAGCCCTTCTGATGCTTGATCTTGCGGACGCTCCAGCCTTCCTTCTCCAGCTGCGCCTTCAGCGCATCCACCGACTGCGCCTTGTCGGCGGGGACATTGCAGACATCGGCGGCGAAGGCCGGGGCGGTGGCGGCGAGCGTCGCGGCCAGCGCGACGGCGGAAAGGACGAACTTCATGGGAAGCCTCTTCGGTTGTCTGTCGATCCTGTCGACGGCCCCCTTTTGGCCTCCTCCGCTGACGCGAGGCTGACGGACGCGCCGCGGCGCCGTAAGCTCCCCGTCAGCTTCGGCGGGTCCACTCGCCCGAAGCGGCGGGGACATGATGCGCATTCTCCTGATCGAAGACGATCCGATGCTGGGCGGCGCGCTCGGCGACCATCTCGACGCCGACGGCCATGCCGTCGACTGGGTACGCCGCCTGGACGATGCGACGGCGGCGCGGCAAACCGTGCCCTATGACGTGATCCTCCTCGATCTCGGCCTGCCGGACGGGCGCGGCCTCGACTTCCTCAAGCAGTTGCGCCGGCGCGGCGATGCGACGCCCGTGATCATTCTCACCGCCATGGACCAGCTCTCGACCCGAATCGAGGGCCTCAATGCCGGCGCCGACGACTATCTCGTGAAGCCTTTCGACCTTTCCGAGCTGACGGCGCGGCTCGGCGCCGTTGCCCGGCGCTATGCCGGCAATCCCAATCCGCTCCTCGTGCTCGGGCCGCTCGAGGTCGACCAGGCGCATCGCACCGCGACCGTGGAGGGGCGCCTGCTCGATCTCACGGCACGCGAATGGGCGGTGCTGGAGCGGCTCTGCCAGCATCCCGGCGTCCTCGTCTCGCGGCAGCAATTGGAGGAGGCGCTCTACGCCTTCGGCGCCGAGATCGAATCGAACGCCGTCGAGGTCTATGTCAGCCGGCTGCGCAAGAAACTCGGCGTCGATCTGATCCGCACGGTGCGCGGCCTCGGCTACCGGCTCGCGGCCGAATGAAGGGACCGGCCAGCCTCACGGGTCGCCTCATCCTTTGGCTCAGCCTCGGCGCCGTGCTGCTCTGGCTGTCCGGCGCCGGGATCGGCTCCATCATTCTCCGCCACCAGTTAGAGGAGGCCTTCGACAGCGGGCTGCGCGAGACCGCGGAGCGGCTGCTGGCGCTCGCGGCCGACGGCCTCTCGGAAGGCGGCGAGGCCGAGGGCGAGGACTATGCCCATGAGGTTCCGATCCTCGATGCCGACGACGGCGAATACATCGTCTATCAGGTACGCCGCGGCGACGGCGCCGTGCTGCTGCGCTCCTTCGATGCGCCGTCAAAGCCCTTCTCGGCGCCGCTCGTCGAAGGCTTCGCCGTCGAGGACGACTGGCGCATCTTCACGATCGGCAACCGCTCGAGCCGCCTTTTCATCCAGGTGGCGGAATCGCGGAGCCGCCGCGCCGCCGCGCTGCACGAGACGCTGCTCTCGCTGCTGCTGCCGATCATCCTCCTGATCCCGCTGTCGGCGATCGGCATCTTTCTCGTCGTCCGGGCCGGTCTTCGTCCGCTCACCAGCTTCAGCGCCGAAATCGCGCGCCGCGACGCCCGCCATCTCGCGCCGATCGATATCGGCCCGCTGCCGACGGAACTGGTCCCGACCGCCGAGGCGGTGCAATCGCTGATCGCCCGGCTCGGCGCCGCCATCGCGGCGGAGCGGGCGCTCGCCGCCAACAGCGCCCATGAACTCAGGACGCCGATCGCCGGCAGCCTCGCGCAGACGCAGCGCCTCATCGCCGAGCTGAAGGGCCATCCGGCGGAGGCGCGCGCGCGGCAGGTGGAGGAGAGCCTCAGCCGCCTGCGCCATCTTTCGGAGAAGCTGCTGCAGCTCGCCCGCGCCGACGCCGGCATCGCGCTGACGGACCATGCGACGGACCTCGTGCCGGCGCTCCATCTCGTTGTCGAGGATGCGCGGCGCTCGCTGGCGCGGCCGGAGCGGCTGTCGCTCGATTTCGCGGCGGGGGCGTCGCTCACCGCGCCCTTCGATGTCGATGCCTTCGGCATCGCGCTTCGCAACCTCATCGAGAACGCGCTCCGGCACGGGCCGCCCGATGGGGCGATCGCGGTCGCCGTGCCCGCGGCCGGCGTCGTCAGCGTCACCAGCGGCGGGCCGGCCGTCGCGCCCGAGATCCTCGCCGGCCTCGTCCAGCGCTTCGCGCGTGGCAACACCTCTGCCTCGGGATCGGGCCTCGGCCTCGCCATCGTGGCCGAACTCGTGGACGGCGCCGGCGGCGCGCTCCGCCTGCTCTCGCCCGTGCCCGGACGAAACGATGGCTTTCGCGCCGAACTGACGCTGCCGAAGGACGGATGATCTGAGAGGGAAAGCCGGCTTTGCCGGGAATTGGTTGCGGGGGCAGGATTTGAACCTGCGGCCTTCAGGTTATGAGCCTGACGAGCTACCGGGCTGCTCCACCCCGCGCCAATTGGGAAGCGGCTTGTAGGACGGCAGGACGCCGAACGCAACCCCTTTTCGCTCGCTCCCCCTTTTGGACGATCCCGCGCGGCTCCCGCCTCGCGTCATCGCCATGCTATGAATCCATCATAGTCATCTGCGCTGGCCGTTCGGGGGAACCGTCACATGCTGATCTCCGCCTTCGTCGCGACATGCGTCGGATTCTTCTACCGCGCCCGAAAGGCGCGACGGCTCGTGCGCGAACAGGCGGCGCGCGCCGAGGCGCGGGACGGCGCGGAACTCTGACGCAGCCTCGGCCGGCGATGACCGGGCGCGGCTCGGTCTCGCACCCTCCGCTATCCGTGGCCTTTCTCGTGCTTGCGATGGCCGCCGTCATACCAACCGCGGTCGCCGAAATGATCCGGCTCGCCGCGCATCAGGCATTTGAGCTCGTGGCCGAGCTCGAGGCAGCGGCGGCAGAGCGGGTCGCAGGGCTCGCGGCGCGCATGCCAGCGCATGCAGATGAGGCGCGCCAGCGCGTCGCGCTTCGGATTGGCGACATAGGCCCGCAACGCCTCCAGCACGACGACGCTCGTCTCCCATGTCGCGCGCCCTTCTGCCGCTCGACGAGCCGCTCCAGCCGGTGGATGATCCCCCAGGGCGTCAGGCGGCGGCGGGCGCTCTCGTCATCCGCCACGGCCCCGCCCGCGCACGAAGCCGAACGAGACCTGCTCGACGCGGTCGTCATAGGCCATCAGCAGCGTCTCGATCACGGCCCTGAGATCGCCGCCATGCACGGCGATCAGCTCGTCGACGCGCTTCAGCAGCGCCTTCTCCTGCTCGGTGAAATCACCCTCGGCCAGCCCGTCACCCACCTCCTCTTCCGCGACGACGTCGTCGCCGGTCGCCCGCTCCCTGCCCAGGTTCCGGAGCCCTTGGCCCTCGTCATACGGCTCGGCCATCGCCGCCTCCATCGCCACAATTCGTTCCTATAATGTTCTCGTTCACGGCAGAGTCAATCAACCGCGGGGCGGCTGTGGATGATGCCCGCGCGTCATGGCATGCTCGGGCCATGTGCAACCTCTATTCCATGACCTCGAACCAGGAGGCGATCCGCGCCTTCGCGCGCTTCTATGCCGACCTGACCGGCAATCTGGCGCCGATGCCGGCGATCTTCCCGGACTATGCGGCGCCGATCGTGCGCAACGCGCCGGAGGGCCGCGAACTCGCCATGGTCCGCTGGGGCATGCCCTCCTCCTCGCAGGCGCTGTTCGCGGCGACGACGAAGCGGGCCGACAAGCTGCGCGCCAAGGGCAAGGAGGTCGACTTCCCGGCGCTGCTGAAAGCCGAGCCCGACAGCGGCACGACCAATATCCGCAACACGGCGAGCCGGCACTGGACGCGCTGGCTGGGCGTCCCCAACCGCTGCGTCGTGCCCTTCACATCGTTCAGCGAGTTCAACAGGGAGGCCGGCGGCGACATCTGGTTCGCGCTCGACGAAAGCCGGCCGCTCGCCTTCTTCGCCGGCATCTGGGTGCCGCAATGGACCAGCGTCCGCAAGGTGAGGACCGGCCCGGAGACGATCGACCTCTTCGGCTTCTTGACGACCGACCCCAACGCCGAAGTCGCCGCCGTCCACCCCAAGGCAATGCCGGTCATCCTGCGCACGCAAGAAGAGGTCGAAACCTGGCTCACCGCCCCGAGCGCTGCCGACGCGCTGGCACTGCAGAGGCCGCTACCGGATGGGGCGTTGCGGGTGGTGGCGCGAGGGGTGAAGGAGGATGGGGCTGCAGGTTAGTTACCGTCTCCAGATAACCTATCTGCCCCCACTTTGGCCGAATGCGGCGCGATACTTCAAAACGGCGGCGATCTACTGCGGGCTTAAGGAAACCGCAGGCAAATCTGCCGAAAATTGCCCCAGCGCTGATTTGAGCATCGCCGGCCTAACAGGCCACGGCTGAACTTAAGTCACTGGTTATCGCGAAGGAAATTGGTAGCGGGAGAGGGACTTGAACCCCCGACACGCGGATTATGATTCCGCTGCTCTAACCAGCTGAGCTACCCCGCCACGGGCGATGAGCGATCATCGATGGCGCCGCTTATAGGAAGCGCGGCGAAGGGCTGTCAAGCGCGATCGCGGCGCCCTGTCCCTTAACCCACCACTCCCTTACGCACCAATCCCTTGCCCGCCACGCCCTTGGCCGGCACTCGCTGCGCCACCAGTCGCTGAGCCACCGCTCAGTGACCGCCAGTCGCTGATCCATCATGCGCCTGCCCGCCGCTCGCTGGCCCGCCGCTCGCAGTAGACCAGCGGTCCGCTTACCCGCCATCCGCCAGCGCCGGATCGAGCGGCCAGGGCTCGACGTCCCGGCTTGCGATGAGGCGGCCGTCCTCGACCGCGATCCGCGCGAGATGGATGACCGTGCGGCGCTCGCGGAAATCGACCGGGACCGGCGTCTCCCTCTCGGCCCAGTCGGGATGCGTGAAATAATAGAGCGCCGCGTGATCGCCCTGCGGCACCACGTCGGCATGGCGGGCGAAGCGGCGGTCATCCGGATGGCTGCCCGGCTCGCCGAGGATGAGGCCCTCGCGCTGCCAGGCGCGCGCATCGTCCGAGCGGTAGACGGCGAGGCCGCGCCATTCGTCGGTGATCATCCACCACCAGCCGCCGAGCGCGAACACATTCGGCCCCTCATGCGGCGGCGCGTCGGGCGCGCCGGGGATGATCTCGCCCTCAAGGCGCCAGTCGCGAAGGTCCGGGCTCGTCAGCGCATAGGTCGCCGAGCCCTTGCCTTCGTCCTTGTACCAGAGGCGATAGAGCCCGTCCGGGCAGCGCGCAACGGCGGCGTCGATGACATTGCGCGAGGTGCGCGGCAATTCGCCGACGCGCGTCCAGCTTTCGAGATCGGGGCTGGTGAACTGGACGATGCGGCGGTCGGCCTCTGCGGCGCTGTCGGAGGCGCCCGGCATATAGGTGAGGAACATGTGATAGGCGCCCTCGGCGCGGATCACCTCGGGAGCCCAATGCGTGTTGAGGCCGGGATGCTCGGGCGCATCGAGCCCGGCCACCGTGCCGCGATAGGTCCAGGTGAGGCCGCCATCACGCGAGACGGCGGTGCCGATCGCGCTGCCATGGATCCAGCCGAAGCCCTCGCCGCCGAGATCGGCGCGGCGGTTGGTGTAGAACATCCACCATTCGTCGGTGCCGGCGCGGTGGATCACGGTCGGATCGGCAGCGCCGTCATGCACGGGATCGCCATAGATCGGGCGCGACATCGCTCTTCAGAGCCTCTCGAACACGACCAGCGTGAAGAAGCCGATCGGCCCGACGCGGCGCTCCTCGACGAGACGCAGCTCCTCGCGGCCGAGAATGCGGGCCATCGGGAAGTCGGAATGCCAGCCGAGCGCCGAGGCGAAGGGCGCGGCGGCGTCCTCGATCCATTTGCGCCAGCCCTTGTCCGCGGCGAAATGGCTGACGATGACGACCTGGCCGCCCGGCCGCGTGACCCGGATCAGCTCGGCCATCACGGCCTTCGGATCGGGCACGACCGTCATGACGAACATCGCGACCGAGGCGTCGAACCGGGCCGTCTCGAAGACGAGATCGCCGGCATCGGCCTCTTCCAGCGCCTCAACATGATCGAGGCCGCCCTCGCGCACGCGGCGGCGCGCCACGTCGAGCATGTCGGGGCTCAAATCGATGCCGGTGATGCGGTGGTCGCGGCGATAGGAAGAGAGCGAGAGGCCGGTGCCGACGCCGCATTCCAGCACGCGGCCGGCCGGCAGCGCATTGATGGCTGCGACGGCGGCGCGGCGGCCGGCATCGAGCGCGGCGCCGAAGACGCGGTCATAGACCGGCGCCCAGCGGGCATAGGCGGCGCGCACGTCGCCATCGTCGATCCGGCCGGCGGCGCGGCGGCTGGTGCGGTCCTTCCAGCGGCGGGCGACGTCCTCGAAGAGATCCGGCATCGGCGTTCCTTATGCTGCGGGCTGGGGGGCGGCTGAGAGCCGGGCCAATGCCGCCTCGGCGGCCTCGGAGCGGCGGCTGGTCGCGATCCATCCCCCGCCGAGCACCCGCGCGCCGGCGCCCTCCCCTTCATAGAGGACGCAGGCCTGGCCGCTGGCGACGCCGCTCTCCTCGCCGAGAAGCTCGACCTCGACATTGTCGCCGTCCATGACGAGCCGCGCCGGCTGCGGCGCCCTTGTGGAGCGGACGCGCGCGAAAAGTTCGACGCCACTCTCGTCCAGCTCCGCAAGCGGCCGGTCGCCGAGCCAGTTGACGTCGCGCAGCACGAGGCGGCGGACGGCGAGCGCCGAGCGCGGCCCGACGACGACGCGGCGGCGCGCAGCATCGAGCGCCACGACATAGAGCGGCTCGCCGGCGGCGACGCCGAGGCCGCGGCGCTGGCCGATGGTGTAGTGGATGATGCCGTCATGGCGGCCGAGCACCGTGCCGTCGAGATGCACGACTTCGCCAGCCTCGGCGGCCTGCGGCCGGAGCCTGGCGATCACATCGGCGTAGCGGCCACCGGGGACGAAGCAGATGTCCTGGCTGTCATGCTTGTCGGCGACCTCGAGGCCGAGCTCACGGGCGAGCGCGCGCGTCTCCGGCTTGGTCATGCCGCCGAGCGGGAAGCGCACGAAATCGAGCTGCTCCTGCGTGGTCGCGAACAGGAAATAGCTCTGGTCGCGATCGAGATCGGCCGGACGGAAGAGCCCGCGATGGCCGGAGGCGAGCGGCTTCGTCGAGACATAATGGCCGGTCGCCAGCGCCGCGGCGCCAAGCCCGCGGGCGGTGGCGAGCAAGTCGACGAACTTGACCGTCTGGTTGCAGGCAATGCAAGGCACCGGCGTCTCGCCTGCGATATAGCTGTCGGCGAAGCGGTCGATCACCGCCTCGCGGAAGCGCGATTCGTAATCGAGCACGTAATGCGGGATGCCGAGCGTCTCGGCGACACGGCGCGCGTCGTGAATGTCCTGGCCGGCGCAGCAGGCGCCGCGCCGATGCGTCGCCGCGCCATGGTCGTAGAGCTGCAGCGTGATGCCGACGACGTCGTAGCCCTCGCGCGCCAGGAGGCCGGCGACGACCGAGGAATCGACGCCGCCCGACATGGCGACAACGATGCGCTGATCCTTGGGAAGGCCGGGAAGATCGAGGCTGTTCGGCATGACCGCTGTCGATAAGGCGCGCCGCCGAAGACTGCGCGCGCGATATGTCGGATGCGGCTCTCGCCACCGGATCAGCCCTATATAACCGCGTTGCTCCGCGCTTCAAGAGAGAAGCGTCGTCGCATCGGCTGCCGTCGCCACCGGCAAGAGCTTCGCGAGTCTTGGCACACGCAACGATCGCCCTTTGTTGCAATTTGCATTGCAGAACGAGCCGTCGCGCGCCGGAAACGACGGAAATCGCTTCGAATTTCACCGATCGGCTTAGCCAAAATTTAAGGGGGACCGCCTAGTCTCAGCTGCTGACAAGGTCAGGTTGAGTGTGAGTGTAGAATGACCGATCAGATGCGTCCGCGCGTAAAGTATGTCATCGGACCCGATGGTAGTCCGCTGACCATCGCGGACCTGCCGCCGCGCGACACCAAGCGTTGGGTCATCCGCCGCAAGGCTGAGGTGGTCGCCGCCGTTCGTGGAGGACTTCTCAGCCTCGAGGAAGCCTGCCAGCGCTATACGCTGACCGTCGAGGAATTCATTTCCTGGCAGCAGTCGATCGACCAGCACGGTCTCGCCGGCCTGCGGACGACGCGCATCCAGCAGTATCGCCAGTAGTTTCCCCACCCCGGAAATACCGAAGGGCCGGCGCATGCGCCGGCCCTTCGTCTTTCGCGAGAGCAGCCCGTTCAGAGCGTCACGGTCTCTCCGACGGCCGGGACGACCACCTCGACGTCCGAGCCCTCCATGCCCGCCACGAAGGCGTCGGCGGTGGCGTCGACCAGCGGGAAGGTCGCGTAATGGCCGGGAATGACCGTCTCGAAATGGAAGAAACGGCGCGCCGCCATGGCCGCGACCTTGCCGCCCATGGTGAAGCGGTCGCCGATCGGCAGGATGCCGATCTTGGGCGCGTAGATCTCGTCGATGAGCGCCATGTCGGAGAAGATGTCGGTATCGCCGGCATGGTAGAGCGTCCGTTCGCCGGGGGCGCGGATGATGACGCCATGCGGGTTGCCGAGCGAATGGACGACGCCGTTCTGGTCGATCGAGCCCGAGGAATGATGGGCGACGGTGAGCGAGACCTGGAACGGACCCTCGTCGACCGTGCCGCCGGAATTCATCGGATCGCCCTTCTCGACGCCTTGCCGCGCGAGATACCCGATGAGGTCGGCATCGCCGATCACCTTCGCGCCGGTGTCGCGCGCGATCGCGACGGTATCGCCGACATGGTCGCCATGGCCATGGGTGAGGACGATATGCGTGACGCCGCGCGCCGCGGCGGCGGCGTCACCCGGAAATTTGGGGTTGCCGGTGAAGAACGGGTCAATGAGAATGACCGCGTCGGTGATCTCGATGCGGAACGCGGCGTGGCCGAGCCAGGTCAGTTTCATGAAATCGACACCCAATCATTGTTGGTGGCGAAAGTATGGGGTCCGGTCCCGGCGGCGACCAGTGCGCAGCCGGTGAACAGTGAAGCCGCGAGCGGACCGCGGCGCTGCGCCGAAGAACGGCAGGAGGCCAGGTGACGGATCTGGAAACGACGGCTGATCGCGGCGGACGCGGTCTGATGAAGCGGATCTTCGACCGCATCATGGTGCTCTCCGCCGGCCCGCATGCCTTGTGGCTGCTGGCCGCGGTGTCCTTCGCGGAGGCGTCGTTCTTCCCGATCCCGCCCGATCCGGTGCTCGCCGCCATCGTTCTGGCGCGGCGCGACCGCGTCTGGATCGCCGCCGCGGTCTGCACCATCGCCTCGGTGGTCGGCGGTCTCGCCGGCTATGCGATCGGCGCCGGGCTCTACGAGGCCATCGGCCAGCCGGTGATCGCCTTCTATCACCTCGAGGAGGCCTTCCATAACTTCCAGACCCGCTTCGACGAGTGGGGCGGCTGGATCATCGTCGCCAAGGGCCTGACGCCGATCCCGTTCAAGCTGGTGACGATCGCCTCGGGCGTCGTTCATCTGAACCTCGTCACCTTCGTCGTCGCCTCGCTGCTGACGCGCGGCCTCCGCTTCTTCATCGTCGCGTGGCTGTTCTACCGCTTCGGCCCGCAGGCCCGCGCGATGATCGACCGCAACTTCAACAAGGTGATGATCGGCGGCACGATCCTCGTGATCCTCGGCTTCGTCGCCATCATCTATATCTGAGGCCGACAGGCCGCTTCCGAGGGCACGTGCCAGGACGCATCATCGACATCGCCGCGCTCGACGCGGCGCTCACGGGGCCGGACGTGCTGTTCGGCCTCGATCTCGGCACCAAGACGATCGGGGTCGCGCTCTCCGATCTCGGCCGGCGCATGGCGGCGCCGCTCGCGCTCATCAACCGCCGCAAATTCTCGCTCGACGTCGCCGAGCTGAAACGGCTCGCGGACGAGCACAAGCCGGCGGCGATCATCATCGGCCTGCCGCTCAACATGGATGGCAGCGAGGGGCCGCGCGCGCAGTCGACGCGCTCCTTCGTGCGCAATCTGCTGCCGCTGATCGAGATCCCGGTCGTGTTCTGGGACGAGCGGCTGTCGACCGTCGCGGTCACGCGCACGCTGCTCGAGGCCGACACCAGCCGGCGCAAGCGGGGCGAACTCGTGGACAAGATGGCGGCGGCCTTCATCCTGCAGGGCGTGCTCGACCGCCTGGAGCGGATCGCGCAGGATCGGGAGGACGCCGCGGGGGACGGCGCCGGCGATTCGGGGGGATAGGCGATGTTCGGGCGGCTCGCGGCGTACTGGGTCTATGGCGGTGCGCTCGCCGGCCTTCTCGGGATCGGGCTGCTCTGGCTGGCGGCGCCGCAGATGAGCGCCGCGCTCGCGGCCGTCGCCCTCTTGCTGCCGCTCTACATGCTGCACCAGTTCGAAGAGCATGACGACGACCGCTTCCGCCGCTTCTTCAACACGCTGATCGGCGGCGGGCGCGAGGTGCTCACCCTCCCGGCCGTTTTCATCATCAATATCGGCGGCGTCTGGATCGTCTATTTCATCGCCATCGCGCTGGCGGCGCGCGTCGATCTCGGCCTCGGCCTCATCGCGGTCTATGGCACGCTCGTCAACGCGCTCGTGCATCTCGCAGCGGCCGCGGCAAAGCGGCGCTACAATCCGGGCCTCGCGACGGCGGTCATCTTCTTCCTGCCGGCCGGCATCACGGCACTTTGGCTGGTGCACGGAACCGGTGAGGCCGGGCTTGCCGAGCATGCGATCGGCCTTGCCGTCGCCATCGGCATCCATGCCGTCATCGTCGCCTATGCGCTGCGGCGGAGGCAGAGCCTTGGCGGCTGAACTGCCTCACATCCGCGGGAAGACATAGTCGATGAAGGCCCGCGCATCGAAGCGGGCGTCGAGCATGCCATAGGTCGAGCGCCAGGGCTTGCCGAGCCGGGTCTCCAGGAAGGCATCGGCGATGACCGACGGGAAACGCCGGCGCAGTGTCGCCGCGGCGACCGTCATCGCCAGCTGCTCGGTGAGGATGCGCGCCGAGCCCTCGTCGGCGATCGCCACGGCGGCGGCGGCGCGCAGGACATTGAGCGTCGAGCGCGCGGCGGGACCGAGACCATCCTCGATCACCTTCAGCACCGCCTCGAGCGGTTCGGGCGAGCGCTTCAGCACGCGAAGCACGTCGAGGCAGAGCACATTGCCGGGACCATCGACCATGGGCAGCGCCTGTGCGTCGCGGGCAAGCCGCGCCAGCAGCCCTTCCTCGACATAGCCGTTGCCGCCGGCGCACTCCATCGCCTCGGAGGCGATGGCCGGGCCGAGCTTGGCGACCCAGTACTTGATCGCGGGCGTCATGAGACGCGCGAAGGCGGCCTCGGCCGGGTCGTCCTGCGAGCGGTCGACCGCTTCGGCGAGGCGGAAGACCAGCGCCGTCGCCGCCGTGACGTCGAGCGCCATGTCGGCGAGGACGCGCGTCATCAATGGCTGGTCGATGAACGGCGCGCCATAGGCGCGGCGATAACGCGTGTCGTGCACGGCTTCCGCCAGCGCCGCGCGGGCGACACCGGCCGCCGCGACGGCGTCATCGACGCGAAGCAGCGTCACCGTCTCGGCGATCGTCGCGACACCTCGCCCGGGATCGCCGACCATGAGGCCGACCGAGCCGGGAAACTCGATCTCGGCGGCGGCGTTCGAGCGCGTGCCGAGCTTGTCCTTGAGGCGCATCAGGCGGATCGGGTTGCGCTTGCCGTCGGGGAGGAAGCGCGGAACGAGGAAGAGCGACAGGCCCTCCAGTGTCTGCGCCAGGACGAGCAGCGCGTCGCTCATCGGCGCGGAGACGAACCATTTGTGGCCGACCAGCCGATGCGTGCCGTCGCCGAGCGACTCGGCCCGGGTCGTCGCGGCGCGAAGATCGGAGCCGCCCTGCTTCTCGGTCGTCGCAAGCCCGATCAGCGCGCCCGACTTCTGGCCGATGGCGACTGGGCGCGAGTCATAGCGCCGCGAGCGCAGCAGCGGCAGCCAGGCTTCGGCCAGCGGCTGGGCATGGCCGAGCGAGGCAACGGCGGCGCTCGTCAGCGACAAGGGGCCGATATGGCCGAGCTCCACCTCGGCCGTCATGTAAAGGCGCGCCGCGCGCGCGACGGCGCGGACATTCGATTCCTCGCCGACGGCGTCCCAGATCGAGGCATGCAGGCCGGCGCCGACGCCGCGCCGCATCAGCGCGTGCCAGGCGGGATGGAACTCGACGAGGTCGACGCGGCGGCCGCTCGCATCATGGCTGCGCAGATGCGGGAGCACGGTGTTGGCGAGGCGCGCGAGATCGGCCATCTCGGCCGAGCCCCATTGCGCGCCATGCGCCGTGAGACCCTCGACGACCGGCTGCGGCAGGTCCTCGACCAGCGCGGCCAGAACGGGATCGGAGGCATAGAGATTGGCGCCGAGACGAGGCGGTATCTGGTTTGCGACCTCGTGCGTCTCGAAATCCGGCGAAACCATCCCTCTCCTGCCCCTTAGCGACCGCAGCCATCATGGGCCCACACCCGTTAATAGGCTGAAAAGCCTAACCTGTCTCGCCTCGGCACCGGCGGCCGCGGCCCGCGCCCGCTCGATGCCGACGACAAAAATGCGGCGCGTCGCCGTCGGGCGTTGCCGCGGGCACGAAAATACCCTCAACTCCGGCCGGGCGCCCGCCACCCCGGCGGCGGCCGCGTTTCGGGGGATTTCCTATGAAGATTGCGAAGGCCGCGACGATCGCGGCCGCGACACTGTTCGCTGCGACGATGTCTGGTCTCATGCCGTCGGCCGCGACCGCGGCTTCCGCAAAGCTCGGCCAGGAACGGCCCTATGGCAAGCCGGTCGGCCCCTGGAAGATCACGGTGACGGAGGAGAAGCCCGGCATCGTCAATTGCCGTGCCGTGCGCAAGGCCGGCACGCGGCTCGACATCATGGCGATGCGCAACGACGGGACCGACCCCTATCTCAGCGTCGACGCCGAAGGCCGCAAGGGCAAGTTTCCGGGCACGATCATCAATGTCCCCGGCCAGCCGCGGGGCGTGCAGGAGTGGGAGTCGGACGGCGCGGCGAACGGCAAGCGGATGTGGTTCCCGCTCGGCGCGGTGACGATCAGCGAGCTCGCCGATGCAGGCGCCTTCCAGTTTTCGCTGCCCGACTCGGAGGACAGCGGCGTCGTGATGCTCGGCAAGGATGCGACGAAGGCCTGGAACCGCGTCACCGACTGCGTCTTTGCGGACGGGCGCTGAGCCCCTTCCCGACGGGCGGGGCGGCCTCAGCGCCGCCTCGGCCCCGGCCGCGGCTTCTGCGCGGCGCGGCTCCTGGCGATCTTGTCGCGGAAGCCGCGCTCGACGACGCGCCGCTCGCCTTTCGGCACGCGGCGCCCCTCCGACATCAGCTCGAAGCGCAACGCGCCGGCGATCGGCGCCACTTCGACGAGCTTCACCTCGACCTGATCGCCGAGCTGGTGCATCTCGCCGGTGCGCGCGCCGATGATGGCGTGGCGTGCCTCGTCATAGGCGTAGAAATCGGCGCCGATCGAGCCGATCGGCACGAAGCCGTCGGCGCCGGTCTCGTCGAGCTTCACGAAGAGACCGGAGCGAGTCACGCCGGCGATGCGCCCGGTGAAGAACGCGCCGATGCGGTCGGCCAGCCAATGCGCGACGAGGCGGTCCACCGTCTCGCGCTCGGCCGCCATCGCCCGCCGCTCGGCGCCGGAAATCTCCTGCGCGATCTGTTCCAGGTCCGCCTCGGCGCCATCGGGAAGCCCGCCCTCCCCGAGTTCCAGCGAGCGAACCAGCGCGCGATGCACGATGAGATCGGCATAGCGGCGGATCGGCGAGGTGAAATGCGCATAGCGGCGGAGATTGAGGCCGAAATGGCCAATATTCTCCGGGCTGTAGACCGCCTGGCTCTGCGAGCGCAGCACCACCTCGTTGACCAGCGCCTGGTGTTCGCTGTCCTTGACCTTGTCGAGGATCGTATTGAAGTGGCCGGGCCGGAGATTGCCACTCCTCGGCAGGTTCATCTCGATCGAGGCGAGGAATTCGCGCAGCGCCTCGAGCTTGGCGAGCGATGGCGCGTCATGGACGCGATAGACGAGCGGCGATTTCTTGCGCTCCAGCGTCTCCGCCGCCGCGACATTCGCCTGGATCATGAACTCCTCGATCAGCCGATGCGCATCAAGCCGCTCGGGCACGACGATGCGCTCGATCGCGCCGTCGGGGCCGACGATCACCTTGCGCTCGGGAAGGTCGAGATCGAGCGGCTCGCGCTGGTCGCGCGCCCGCTTCATCAGCGCATAGGCCGCCCAGAGCGGCTTCAGCACCGGCTCCAGCAGCGGCCCGGTCTTGTCGTCGGGCCGGCCGTCGATCGCCGCCTGGGCCTGCTGGTAGGAGAGCTTGGCGGCCGACCGCATCATGACGCGGTGGAACCAGTGGAACTTCTTCTTGCCCTCGGCCGTGATCTGCATGCGCACGGCGAGCGCCGGGCGATCCTCGCCCTCGCGCAGCGAGCAGAGATCGTTGGAGATCCGCTCCGGAAGCATCGGCACGACACGGTCCGGGAAATAGACCGAGTTGCCGCGCTTCAGCGCCTCGCGGTCGAGCGGCGAGCCGGGCCGCACATACCAGGCGACATCGGCGATCGCGACCGTCACCAGATAGCCGCCCGGATTTTCCGGGTCGCTGTCCGGCTCGGCATGGACGGCGTCGTCATGGTCCTTGGCATCGGCCGGATCGATCGTGACCAGCGGCAGCTGGCGCCAGTCCTCGCGGCCGCCGGCGATCGGCGCCGGCTTCGCCGCCTCGGCGGCATCGATCACAGACTGCGGGAAGATATGCGGGATGTCATGCGCGTGGATGGCGATAAGGCTCACCGCCTTCTCGCTGTGCACGGCGCCGACGACCTCGATGATCCGCGCCGGCGAGAGGCCGTAGCGCGTAACGCGCTTCACCTCGATCGCGACGAGATCGCCGTCATGGGCGCCGTTGAGATCCTCTTCGGCGACCTGATATTCGCTTTGCTTGCGGTCCACGGGCTCGATGCGGCGCGTGCCGTCGAGCGCCGTGCGCAGGACGCCGAGGATCGACGGCGCCCGCTTCTCGAGAACCTTGATGACGCGCGCCTTGTAGGGGAACGGCGCCTCGGCGTCGTCCTCGGCCTCGACGCGGGCGAGCACGCGGTCGCCGATGCCCGGAGCGGGAATGAGCTGCTTGCGGCTGGCGACGATGAGGACGCGCGGCGGTCCCGTGCGGTCGTCGGCCCAGTTGGTCGGCTGGGCGATGAAATCGCCTTCGGCGTCGCGGTCGACGATGGAAAGGACGCTGACGGACGGCAGCGTGCCGGCCTTCGTCAGGCGCTTGCGGTCCTTGCGGACGAGGCCTTCCTCGCCGAGTTCCTTCAGCATGCGCTTCAGCGCGATGCGCGCGCCGCCGGAAACGCCGAAGGAGCGCGCGATCTCGCGCTTGCCGGCCTGGCCGGGATGCTCGGCAATGAAGGTGAGAATCTGCTCGCGGGTCGGCAGTCCGTTCTGGTCGGGCGCCGGCGCCGCGACGGGCGCCTTGCGGCGGGTCGGACGGGGCGTGGTCTGGTCTGGCTTCTTGGCCAAGTTATCTCTTTTCTTATGGATGGATGCGCGGCGCCGCTGGAGGCGCCTGCGTCTTGTGCGTTGCGAATGACAATGGCGATCGCAGGCCGTCCTTGCAACAGGGCGGCGCGATACGCGTGGTCCGGGTTCTGTCCCGCCCCTCCCCCGCGGCGCGGGAGAGGGGGAAGCTTGGCGCGTTTTGGCAGCCGTCAGGCCTCGGCGGCCTTTTTCGCGGCGGGCTTCTTCGCAGCTGAAGTCTTGGCGGGCGCCTTCTTGGTGGCCGTAGCGGCCTTCTTGGCAGGCGCCTTCTTGGCCGGCGCCTTCTTGGCGGTGCCGTCCTCTCCCGTCGCCTTGCGGGCGGCGCGCGGCGCCTTGACGGGCGTCTTGCCGGCGCGCTCGGCGATGAGCGCCACGGCGGTCTCCATCGACACAGCTTCCGGCGCCGTGCCCTTCGGAATGGTGGCGTTCACCGCGCCATGCTTCACATAGGGGCCGTAGCGGCCGGCATGCACCGTCACCGGCCCGCCGAGGGTCGGATGATCGCCCAGCGTCTTCAACGGCTCGGCACCGGCGCGGCCGGCGCGCGGTCCGCGCGCCTGCTTCTCAGCCAGCACCGAGACGGCGCGGTTGAGGCCGACGCTGAACACTTCGTCCACGCTGTCGAGATTGGCGTATTTGCCGTCGTGAAGCACGAAAGGCCCATAGCGCCCGAGGCCGGCCTGGATCGGCTTGCCGTCCTCCGGATGCGCCCCGACCTCGCGCGGCAGCGCGAGCAGCGCCAGCGCCCGGTCGAGATCGAGCGTCGCGGCATCCCAACCCTTGGGCAGGCTGGAACGCTTCGGCTTCTCCTTGCCCTCGCCTTCGCCGAGCTGGACATAGACGCCGAACCGCCCCGAGCGCAGCGTGACGTCGAGGCCGGTCTCGGGATCCTTGCCAAGCACGCGGACGCCGTCGGCCCCGAGCTTGGCACCGTCTTCGCCATTCTCGCCCGGCGCCGCATCCTCGCCGGCCACCGCCAGCTGCCGCGTGTAGCGGCATTCGGGATAGTTCGAACAGCCGATGAAGGCGCCGAACTTGCCGAGCTTCAGCGAGAGCTTGCCGTTGCCGCACGCCGGGCAGGCGCGCGGATCGCCGCCGTCGGCGCGCTCCGGGAAGATATGCGGGCCGAGCAGTTCGTTGAGCGCATCGAGCACCTGCGCGACACGCAGTTCCTTGGTCTCCGACACGTCGAAGGAGAACTGCTGCCAGAACTCGCGCAGCACGTCCTTCCAGGCGATGTCGCCCGCCGAGATCTGGTCGAGCTTGCCCTCGAGATCGGCGGTGAAGTCATATTCGACATAGCGCGAGAAGAAGCTCTGCAGGAAGGCCGTGACGAGGCGGCCCTTGTCCTCGGGCATCAGCTTCTTCTTCTCGAGCCGCACATAGCCGCGGTCGCGCAAGACGCCGAGCGTCGCGGCATAGGTGGACGGACGGCCGATGCCGAGCTCCTCCATGCGCTTCACCAGCGTCGCCTCGCTATAGCGCGGCGGCGGTTCGGTGAAGTGCTGCGTCGCCTGGATGCCGCGATTGGCCAGCGCCTCGCCCTTGTCGATGCGCGGCAGGCGGCCCTCGTCGTCGTCGCCGTCGTCGTCGCGATCCTCGTTGTAGAGCGCGAGGAAGCCCTCGAAGGTCACGACCTGGCCGGAAGCGCGAAGATCCAGCTTGCGGCCGCCCGCCTCGGCAAGGATGTCGACGCTGGTGCGCTGCAATTCGGCCGATTCCATCTGGCTGGCGACCGTGCGCTTCCAGATGAGTTCGTAGAGCTTCGCCTGCTCGGGATCGAGATAGCGGGCGACTTCGCGCGGGCGGCGGTCCGGCGATGTCGGGCGGATCGCCTCATGCGCTTCCTGGGCGTTCTTCGCCTTGACCTGGTACCGGCGCGGCACGTCCGGCAGATGGCGAGGCGAGAAGTCCGCGCCGATCACCTTGCGCACGGCCGCGACCGCCTCCGGCGCCATGTCGACGCCGTCGGTTCGCATATAGGTGATGAGGCCAACCGTCTCGCCGCCGATATCGACGCCCTCATAGAGCCGCTGGGCGATCTGCATCGTCCGGTTAGGCGCGAAGCCGAGCTTGCGGCTCGCCTCCTGCTGCAGCGTCGAGGTCGTGAAAGGCGCGAAGGGATGGCGGCGCGCCGGCTTCTGCTCGACATCGACGACGGTGTAGCGGCCGTTCTCCAGCGCGGTGCGGAAGGCGGCGGCCTCGTCGGCGGTGCCGACATCGAGGCGGCCGATCTTCTTGCCGTCGGCGCCGACGAGGCGGGCGTCGAACTCGTCGCCACGCGGCGTCGCGAGCCGGGCGACCAGAGACCAGTATTCACGCGGCCTGAAGACCTCGATCTCATTCTCGCGGTCGCAGACGAGGCGCAGCGCCACCGACTGCACGCGGCCGGCCGAGCGGGCGCCGGGCAGCTTGCGCCACAGCACCGGCGAGAGCGTGAAACCGACGAGATAATCTAGCGCACGGCGGGCGAGATAGGCATCGACCAGCGCCGCATCGATGGGGCGCGGGTTCTTCATCGCGTCCAGCACGGCCTGCTTGGTGATCGCGTTGAAGACGACGCGCTCGACCGGCTTGTCCTTCAGCACGCGCTTCTGCTTCAGCACCTCCAGCACGTGCCAGGAGATCGCCTCGCCCTCGCGGTCCGGGTCGGTGGCGAGGATGATGCGATCGGCCGACTTCGCCGCGGTCGCCATCTCGCTGAGCCGCTTGGCCGACTTCGGATCGGCCTCCCACTGCATCGCGAAGTCCTCGTCCGGCAACACGGATCCGTCCTTGGAGGGAAGGTCGCGCACATGGCCGTAGGAGGCCACGACCTGATAGGCCGAGCCCAGATATTTGTTGATCGTTTTCGCCTTCGCAGGCGATTCGACGATGACGAGATTCATCGGTGCCGTTCGGTGTGGCCGCCGGTCAGACGACCGGTCGGCGGAAAATGGATGGGGTCGCGCCACTCAGGCGCCACCGCCCGGACTCGGGATATCGCCGGGCGCGGTCGAGCCGGACAATCCGGGAAAGCTGCCAGCCTGTCAATCAAGCCCCGCCGGACTCGCTGCAATCTGAAGTTCTAACAGGTTGTAATTGCTTCTCTGAATTGCATCATGTCAGTATGTCGGACAACGGCGACTGCGCCGCGATTTCCACCAAGGGGGCTGATCATGACCGCTCCGGATATGTCTCCGGACACCCATCCGAGAAGGCCGGACCCGAAAGACAGGGCCGAGACCGTTCGCTATATCGGGCGCATGGCCTCCGAATTGAAGGGCCTTGCTGCAAGTGCGGAACTCGACTTCGTCGCCTATCTTCTCAGCATGGTCGAAGAGGATCTGCGCCGCGGTTCGTGAACGGCCGGGCGGCGACCGGCGGCAATAGCTGTCGAACAAGTCCGAACTCGCGCTGGTGATGGGCTTTCAGGCGATCAGCGACACCCGTTGGCCGGAATGCCGCCCGATGCGCCCGGCGAGGTCGAGTTCGAGCAGCAGGACCTGTACGACCGCCGCGCCAAGGCCCGTGAAGCGGATGATGTCGTCGATCGCGGTCGGCACCGGGCCGAGCGCCTCGACGAGGACAGCCAGGTCGCCATCCTCCGGCAGGCGGATGGACTGCGGCGACGCGCCTTCCGCCTCACCCCAGGCCGGCGGCGGCGCGATCACGCGGCCAAGCATCGGCGCGACGACCTCGACCACATCGCGCCCGGCCGTCACGAGATGGGCGCCGTCCTTGATCAGCCGGTTCGATCCAGACGAGCGCGGGTCGAGCGGCGAACCGGGGACCGCGCACACGATCCGGCCCTGCAGGCCCGCGAGCCGCGCGGTGATCAGCGAGCCCGAGCGCTCCGCCGCTTCGACCACCACCACCCCGGCCGCCATGCCGGAGACGAGACGATTGCGGCGCGGGAAATCGCGCGCCCGCGGCTCCCAGCCGAGCGGCATCTCGGAGACATGCGCCCCGCCGGCGGCGATGATCCGGTCGGCAAGCGCCGCGTTCTCGGGCGGATAGAGGCGGTCGAGGCCGCCGGCATAAGCCGCGACCGTGCCACCCCCGAGCGAAGCCTCGTGGGCCGCGGCATCGATGCCGCGTGCCAGGCCCGAGGCGACGACGAAACCGTCTGTGCCGAGTTCGGCGGCGATCATCGCGGCAATCTTGCGGCCTGCGACGGAAGCGTTGCGGGCGCCGACGATCGCGATCATCGGCCGCTCCATCAGCGCGGCCCCGCCGCCCCGCATCGAGAGGAGCGGCGGCGCCGCATCGATGGCGCGCAGCCATTGCGGATAATCGGGATCGCTGATCGCCACCAGGCGCGCGCCGATCGCCGCGTGACCGGCGATCTCGCGCTCGGCTTCCTCGCTGCTGGCGAGGCGGATGCGCCGGCCGCTGCGCTTGACGAGATCGGGAATGCCTTCGAGCGCGGCGGCCGCCGAGCCGAAATGGCGCAGGAGATCGCGGAAGGTCGCGGGGCCGACATTCTCGCTGCGGATCAACCGCAGCCAGTCGAGCCGCTGCCGGTCGCTCAGATGGATCGGCGGCATCGTCGGCGGCAGCGCGGTCACCGACTGGATTCCGATCTGCCGCTCATGTCTCAACCCCCGCTTGCAAGACGCTTTCAGCCCTCGACCGATTGTGACGGCAATGGCGTCGCAAGTGAAGAGGGCAAGCGCGGATCATTAACCAGTGGTTGCAGCAAAGGCTGTCGAGGGTCAGCCCTTGCTGCCGATCTTGCTCTCGGTGCCGGCGATCAGGCGGCCGATATTGGCGCTGTGCCGCCACCAGACGAGCGCCGTCAGCACGGCGAACACGACCGCCTGCGGCCACTCGCCCATGACGGCGAAGGCGACCGGGGTCAGCAGCGTCGCGGTCAGCGCGGCGAGCGAGGAATAGCGGAGCGCCGCGGCCGCAGCGATCCAGACCAGCGCGAAGCCGGCGGCCACCGGCCAAGCGACGCCGATAAGCACGCCGAGATAGGTGGCGACGCCCTTGCCGCCCTTGAAGCCGAGCCAGACCGGGAACATGTGGCCGATGACGGCGAACAGCGCCGCCGTGAGCGCGCCGACCTCGCCGAATCGGGCAAGCACAAGAACGGCCAGCGTGCCCTTCAGCGCGTCGCCGAGAAGCGTCGCCGCGGCCAGCCCCTTGCGGCCGGTGCGCAGCACATTGGTCGCGCCGATATTGCCCGAGCCGATGCTGCGCAGGTCGCCCGCACCGGCAAATTTCGTGAGGATGACGCCGAACGGGACCGATCCCATCAGATAGCCGAGCACGGCCGACAACAGCACGGCGACGATCACTGGGTCCAAGGCGGCCTCCCTATCCGTTCGGGCCTGCTGATCAGGCCTCGTTGTCCTTATACACCGTCCGGCCGCCGACAAGGGTCATGAGAACGCGGCCCTCGAAGCGCGCGCCCTCGAAGGGCGTGTTCTTGGACCGCGAATGCAGCTTGTCCGCTTCGCAGATCCAAGGTTGCTCCAGATCGACGAGGATGAGATCGGCCGGCGCTCCGGCCGCGATCCGGCCGGAGGGCAGCCCGAGCAGTTCGGCCGGCCGCGCCGAAAGCGCCCTGACCACCGAGGCGAGGCTCGCCTCGCCATTGTGGACCGGACGCAGCGCGGCCGCGAGCAGCGTCTCGAGGCCGACGGCGCCGTCGGCCGCCTCCGCGAAGGGATGGCGCTTGGTGTCGACGTCCTGCGGATCGTGGCTCGAGACGATGACGTCGATCGACCCGTCCGCGACGCCCTCGATCATCGCCAGCCGGTCGTCCTCGTCGCGGAGCGGCGGCGCCAGACGGTAGAAGGTGCGATAGGGGCCGACATCGCGCTCGTTGAGGGCAAGATGCGTCGCCGACACGCCGCAGGAGACGGCGAGGCCCTGTTTCTTGGCACGGCGGATGATGTCGAGCGAGGCGGCGCAGGAGATCTGCGCGGCGTGGTAGCGACCGCCGGTCAGCGCCGCGATGCGGATGTCGCGCTCCAGCATGATGATCTCGGCCTCGCGCGGGATGCCCGGCAGGCCAAGCCGCGTCGCCGTCTCGCCCTCGTTCATCACGCCCGAGCCGACGAGGTCCGGATCGGCCGGGTGATGCATGATGAGGGCGCCGAAATCGCGGGCATAGGTGAGCGCCCGGCGCAGCACCAGCGCATTGGTGATCGAGTGCCGGCCATCGGTGAAGCCCACGGCGCCCGCGGCCCCGAGCAGGCCGAACTCGGTCATCTCGCGGCCCTTGAGGCCTTTGGTCAGCGCCGCCATGGGCAGCACATTGACGGCGGCCGTGTCGCGGGCGAGGCGGGCGATGAAATCGACCAGCGCCACGTCGTCGATGACCGGATCCGTGTCGGGCATGGTGACGATCGTCGTGACGCCGCCCGCAGCAGCCGCCTGACCGGCCGAGGCGAAGGTCTCGCGATGCTCGGCACCCGGCTCGCCGACGAAGACGCGCATGTCGATGAGGCCGGGCAGCAGCGCCTTGCCGCGCGCCTCTATGATCGTGGCACCCTCCGGCACCCCGGGCGCCGCGCCGCGCGCGACATCCCTGATGAGGCCGTCGACCACGACGACGCTGCCGATCGCGTCGAGGCCGCTCGTCGGATCGACGATCCGCGCACCGGTGATGACGAGCGGCCGCGCTTCGGCCCTGATCGCGGAAAGGCTCATGCGGCACCCGGACGGTTCGGCAGATGGGCGGACAGCGCCTCGAGCACGGCCATTCGGACGGCGACACCCATCTCGACCTGCTCGCGGATCAGGCTCTGCGCGCCGTCGGCGACCGCCGAGTCGATCTCGACGCCACGATTCATCGGACCCGGATGCATCACGAGCGCGTCCGGCTTCGCGAAGGCGAGCTTCTCCTGGTCGAGGCCGAAGAAGTGGAAATACTCGCGCACCGACGGCACGAAGGAACCGTCCATCCGCTCGCGCTGCAGGCGCAGCATCATGACGATGTCGGCATCGCGCAGCCCGCTCTTCATGTCGGTGAAGATCTCGACGCCGAGCCGGTCGAGCGCCTTCGGCAGCAGCGTCGAGGGACCGACACAGCGCACCTGCGCGCCGAGCGCGTTGAGCAGCAGGATGTTGGAGCGGGCGACGCGCGAATGCAGGATGTCGCCGCAGATCGCGACGACCAGTTCGCCGAAGCCGCCCTTGTGGCGTCGGATCGTCAGCGCATCGAGCAGCGCCTGCGTCGGATGCTCATGCGCACCGTCGCCGGCATTGATCACCGAGCAGCCGACCTTCTGCGCCAGGAGATGCACCGCGCCGGCCGCGTGATGGCGGACGACGAGGATATCGGGGTTCATCGCGTTCAGCGTCATCGCCGTGTCGATGAGCGTCTCGCCCTTCTTCACCGAGGACGAACCGACGGACATGTTCATGACGTCGGCGCCGAGCCGCTTGCCGGCGAGTTCGAACGAGGACTGCGTCCGCGTCGAGGCCTCGAAGAAGAGATTGATCTGCGTGCGCCCGCGCAGCACCGCCTTCTTCTTCTCGACCTGACGGCTGATGTCGACCGCCTCCTCGGCGAGATCGAGCAGCGTGAGGATCTCCGGCGGCGTCAGGCCCTCGATGCCGAGCAGGTGCCTATGGGCGAACGCCGGCAGGCGGGCCGTGGAAGTCGGGTTTTCGCGTGTCATTTGAAGGCATCGCTATAGGACCAAAGCCGGGCGCCGGCAAGGCGGGGTCGTGCGCGCCCTGGGGAGAAGCCGGCTCGCCGGCGGCGCTTGACAAGGCGGAGCGCCTTTGCGTCACTCTCGGTCTTCGCGCGACATCCGGCATCGCCGGGAAGCATAATCAAGCATCGCGCGACTTTTGGGAGGGAAGCCGTCATGACCCGTCTTGCGGGAACCGTATCGCTTTTGGCTCTTGTCGCGGCGCTCGGCGCGGGCACTGCGCTCGCCGACACCAAGGACAAGAAGATCGCGCTGTCCAACAACTATGCCGGCAATTCCTGGCGCCAGGCCATGCTGCGCAGCTGGGACAAGGTGACCAAGCCCGCCGTCGAGGCCGGCATCGTCGCCGCCGCCGATCCGTTCACCACGGCCGAGAACCAGGTGACCGAGCAGGCGGCGCAGATCCAGAATCTCGTGCTGCAGGGCTACAACGCCATCGTGCTCAACGCGGCTTCGCCCGACGCGCTCAACGGCGCGGTCAAGGAGGCCTGCGATGCCGGCGTGACCGTCGTCTCGTTCGACGGCATCGTCACCGAGCCCTGCGCCTGGCGCATCGCCGTCGACTTCAAGCAGATGGGCAAGGACGAGGTCCTCTATCTCAAGGACAAGATCCCGGCCGGCGGCAATGTGCTCGAGATCCGCGGCCTCGCGGGCGTCTTCGTCGACGACGAAATCTCGAAGGGCATCCACGAGGGCGTCGCCGAGAACCCGCAGTTCAAGATCGTCGGCTCGGTGCATGGCGACTGGGACCAGGCCAAGGCCCAGGCGGCGGTCGCCGGCATCCTGCCCTCGCTCCCCGACGATATCGTCGCGGTCGTGACGCAGGGCGGCGACGGCTATGGCGCGGCGCAGGCCTTCAAGGCCGCCGGCCGCAAGATGCCGACCATCATCATGGGCAACCGTCAGGACGAACTCGCCTGGTGGAAGGAGCAGAAGGACGCCAATGGCTACGAGACCATGTCGGTCTCGATCGCGCCCGGCGTCTCGACGCTCGCCTTCTGGGTGGCGCAGCAGATCCTCGACGGCAAGGAAGTGCCGAAGGACCTCGTGGTGCCGTTCCTGCGCATCGACCAGGCCAATCTCGAGAAGAGCCTCGAGACCACCGAAAAGGGTGGCGTCGCCAATGTCGAATACTCGGCTGAGGACGCGCAGAAGGTCGTCGACGCCGCCAAGAAGTGACGGCTGATGCCTGAATGATCGGCCGCCGCCGGCCCGTCCGGCGGCGGCCTTCTTCGACAGAGACCCTTCCTTCGCCGGGATCGCCGCTCGCCATGACCGGACCCTCGCCCTTCATCCGCCTTGAGGACGTCCGCAAGAGCTTCGGCGCCGTGCGGGCGCTTCAGGGCGTCGACCTTTCCTGCAGCGCCGGGGAATGCATCGGGCTCGTCGGCCATAACGGCGCCGGCAAGTCGACGCTGATGAACCTTCTCGCCGGCGTCTTCGGAGCCGAAGGGCGCATGGCGATCGACGGCGAGGATGTCGGCGGCCGGCATACCGTCGCCTCGGCGCAGGCGCAGGGCATCCGCTGCGTCTTCCAGGAACTGTCGCTCTGCCCCAACCTGACCGTCGCCGAGAACGCGCGCGTCATGCATCGCGCATTGAAGGGCTTCGGATGGCGCAAGCGCGCCGGCGCGCTCATCACCGCCAAGCTCGACCAGGTCTTTCCCGGCCACGGCATCGGCGCCTCCGACATCGTCGGCGACCTGCCGATCGCGCGGCGCCAGATGGTCGAGATCGCCCGCGCCTTCACCGTCACCGACGCGCCGGCCCGCCTCGTCATTCTAGACGAACCGACCTCCTCGCTCGATGCGCATCAGGCGAGCCAGCTGCTCGCCTATGTCCGCCGCTTCGTCGCCGAAGGCGGCGCGGTGGTGCTGATCTCGCATCTCCTCGGCGAAATCCTCGCGGCGGCCGACCGCGTCGTCGTGATGAAGGACGGCCGCGTCGTCGCCGAGCGGCCAGCGTCGGAATTCACCCGCTCGAGCCTCGTCGCGGCGATGGGCACCGTCGCCCGCGAGGAAGCGGAGGAGCGCGCCGCCGTCACCGGACGTCGCGGCGGCGATGCGCCGACACGGGTCCGGGCCCGCGCGGCGGCGGGCGGCGTCGACCTCATCGCCCACCGAGGAGAGATCGTCGGCCTTGCCGGCCTCGGGGGACAGGGCCAGTCCGAGATGCTGATCCGCATCTTCGACGCCGCGCGGCGCACGGTTCCGGGCATCACCGTTGAGGGTGGCTCCGCCCTCGTCGCCGGCGATCGTCAGACCGACGGCGTGTTCCCGCTCTGGTCGATCGCAGAGAACATCACCATCACCTCGCTGAACCGCCTCAAGCGCGGCATCCTCATCGACAGCGGCAAGACGGACGCGATGGCCGAGGACTGGAAGGCGCGCATCGGCATCCGCACGCCGGACATCCACAATCCGATCCTTTCGCTCTCGGGCGGCAACCAGCAAAAGGCGCTGTTCGCCCGCGCGCTCGGCTCGACCGCCGAAACCGTCCTGATGGACGACCCGATGCGCGGCGTCGACATCGGCACCAAGCAGGAGGTCTACGGCATGATCCGCGCCGAGGCCGAGCGCGGCCGCACCTTCCTCTGGTACACGACCGAGATGGACGAGCTGAAGCACTGCGATCATGTCTATGTCTTCCGCGACCAGCGCATCGTCGCCGACCTTTCGCGCGCCGAGCTGACCGAGGAACGCGTGCTGCATGCCTCCTTCGAGGAGGTCGCCTGATGCGTCTCACCGCCCGCCAGCTGCGCACGCTCCTTCCGGCGCTGTCGCTCGTCGTCCTGCTCGCTGCGATCTTCTATCTGCAGCCGCGGGCGATGAGCTATGTCGGCTTCAACCTGATGCTCAACCTCGCCATCCCGATCGCGCTGGCGACGGTGGCGCAGATGTGCGTCATCACGGTCAACGACCTCGACCTCTCGATCGGCACCTATGTCGGCTTCGTCGCCTGCGTCGGCGCGACGCTGCTCTCGGGCGGCATGGGCGCGCTGCCGGTCGTCAAGGAATTGCAGGCCTCGGGCGCCCTCCCCGCGACGCTGCCATGGATCATGCAGACGCCGCTCGTCGGCGTCGTGGCGCTCGTCTTCGGCATCGCCGTCTATGCGGCGCTCGGCGCGCTGATCCACTGGCGCAACCTGCCCTCGATCGTCGTGACGCTCGGCATGTCCTTCGTCTGGCTCGGTCTTTCGGTGCTGATCCTGCCGGTTCCCGGCGGCCAGGCCCCCGCCTTCCTGCGCTCGCTGATGACGCTGAAGCCGGCCTACATTCCGTTCCCGATCATCGCGGCGATCGTCATCGCCATCCTCGCCAATCTCCTCCTGATGCACACCTCCTATGGCGCGGTGCTGCGCGGCGCCGGCGGCAATCCGAAGGCCATCGAGCGCGCCGGCTGGTCGCTGCTCAAGGTCAAGATGACGATGTTCGCGCTGGCCGGCTTCTTCGGCATGCTGGCCGGGCTGTCGCTGGTCGGCCTCACCACCTCGGGCGACGCCAATATCGCGCTGCGCTACACGCTGCTCTCGATCGCCGGCGTGATCCTCGGCGGCGGCGAGTTCGTCGGCGGCCGCATCTCGCCTGTGGGCGCGGTGATCGGCGCCGTGACGCTGACGCTCGCCGGCTCGTTCCTGTCCTTCATGCGCATCTCGCCGGACTGGCAGATCGGGGCGCAGGGCGCCATCCTCATCATCGTGCTCGCTGCGCGCACGCTGATCGACCGTGCGGAGCGCCGCAGATGAACAGCTTCCTGCGCAATCTCGCCGGCCGGCCCTGGCTCTGGGCCTATGTCGCGGCGATCGCCGTCTGGCTCGTGATCGTCGCCTTCACCGGCGGGCGCGGCGGCGGCGAGGTGCTGACCGCCGCCTTCACCTTCGCCACCTTCTCGGTGATCGTCGGCATCGGGCAGATGTATGTCGTCACGCTCGGACCGGGCAATGTCGACCTCTCGATCCCGGCGACCATCACGCTCGCGGGCGCCGTCGCCACCAAGGTGATGGACACGCAGAACGGCATGATCCTCACCGGTCTACTGATCGCGCTCGCCTGCGGCGTCGCGGTCGGCATCGCCAACTATGCACTCATCTGGCTGCTGCGCATTCCCCCGATCATCGCCACGCTGTCGTCGAGCTTCCTCGTCCAGTCGGTGGCCATCGCCTATGGCCGCGGCATCCGCATCAAGCCGCCGCCGGCGCTGGCCGATTTTACCACGGCGCAGGTGTTGGGCATGCCGGTCCTGGCGATCTGCATCATCGCGCTCGCCGCCTTCATGGAACTCGTGCTCCGCCGAACGCTCTATGGCCGCTGGGTGACCGCCATCGGCCAGAACATCCGCGCCGCGCGCCTCGCCGGCGTCGATGTCGGGCGGACGCGCTTCTATGCCTATGTCATGAGCGCCGTGTTCGCGGGCCTCTGCGGCTATCTCCTGTCGGGCTTTTCAGGCGGCTCGTCGCTCTCGATGGGCGAGGAATATCTCCTGACCTCGATCGCCCTCGTCGTGATCGGCGGCTCCTCGGTGGCGGGCGGCAATTCCAACGTTCCCGGCCTCTGGGGGGCGGCGCTGTTCCTGTTCCTCGTCGTCACCATGCTGAACACCTACGGCTTCGGCGCGGGGCTCCGATATCTCGCGACGGGGCTCATCATCATCGCGGTCATCGTCGCCGCCAGCGCGCGGCGGCCGGCCCGCTGAAGACGGCGGCGGTCTGCCGCGCTTGTCTCCTCGCGCTCCGCCACGATATGACGGTGAACAGAGGAGTGCTCCGATGAGCGAATGGACGGGTCAGGCTGACACGGCGAAGGCGGCGCGGCCCTATCGCTCGCCCTGGCGCGCCATGGCGCGCGGCTTCGCCTGCCGCTGCCCTGAATGCGGCAAGGGGCGCATGTTCAACGGCTATCTGACCGTGGTCGATCGCTGCGAGGTCTGCGGCGAGGACCTTTCGCATCAGCGCGCCGACGATGCGCCGCCCTATTTCACGATCGTCGCCGTCGGCCACATCATCGTGCCGCTGATCCTGATCGTCGAGACGGCGTTCCATCTCTCCAATTTCACCCATCTCGCCATCTGGCTGCCGCTGACGCTGATCTTGACTCTCGCCCTGCTCCGACCGATCAAGGGGGCCGTCGTCGGCCTGCAATGGGCGCTGTATATGCACGGCTTCGATCCCGACCACCGGGAGGATGCCGAGGCGCCCTGGCAGCCGGATATCGGCTAGCGGCTGCAAGCAACGCGCATCGCGCGAAAGGTGCGGCCGCGGCTCCTGTCCGCTGCCCCAGCGCCTTCCCGTTCCCCTGCCCCGAAAGGCGAGGCGATGACAAGCGAAGCTATGCGCGGCGAAGCACCCGGCGCTGCCGGCGGCGGCATCTCCGGCCTCGTGGCGGCGATCGGCTCGATCGCGGCCGTCGGCCTCGGATTCTCGATCACGCTGCCCCTCCTCGCGCTGACGCTCGAGGATCGCGGCATCTCCTCCACCTGGATCGGCCTCAACACGGCCTTCTGGGGCCTTGCCTCGCTGGCGATCACGCCCTTCATCCCGCGCCTCGCCGGCAGGGTCGGCACCGGGCTGCTGCTGGCCCTTTCGATCGGCGTGCTGGCGATCTGCCTGCCTGTCTTCTTCCTGTCGCCGTTCTGGCTGTGGTTTCCGCTCCGCCTCGTCGCCGGCGCAGCGCTCACCATCACTTTCGTGCTCTCGGAATTCTGGATTTCGAGCGCCGCGCCGCCGGAGCGCCGCGGCATCATCATGGGCATCTACGCGACCGTGCTCTCGGCCGGCTTCGCGCTCGGTCCGGCGATCCTGTCGTTGACCGGCACGCGCGGCTTCACACCGTTCCTGACCGGCAGCGCCGTGCTCTTCCTGGGCACGCTGCCCGTCCTCATCGGCATGGGCGTCGCCCCGAAGCTCACCCATCACGCCGGCGGATCGTTCCGCCGCTTCCTGTTCCTCGCCCCCGCCGCGACGGGCGCTTCGCTCTTGTTCGGCGTCGTCGAGAGCGGAGCCTTCTCGCTGCTGCCGCTCTATGGCCAGCGCGTCGGGCACGACCGCGAGACCGTGATCCTGCTCGGCATCGCAGCCACGATCGGCAACATCGTGCTGCAGATGCCGATGGGCCTCCTGTCCGACCGGGTTGACCGGCGCAAGTTGCTGTTCGGCATCGCGTTGGTCGGCCTCGCCGGAACAATGCTGCTGCCGCTGGTTTCGGCCTCGTTCTGGCCCTTCATGCTGACGCTCGGGCTCTGGGGCGGCATCGTCGGGTCGCTCTATACGGTCGGCCTCGCCCATCTCGGCGCGCGATTCTCCGGCGCCGACCTTGCCGCGGCCAATGCCGCCTTCATCTTCTGCTATTCGCTCGGCGGCCTCGTGGGGCCGGCGACGATCGGCGGGGCGATGGATATCCTCGATCCGCACGGCTTCGAGGCGGCACTGGCGGTGTTCTTCGTCGCCTATCTGGTTCTCGTCCTCACCCGCATCCGCAGCGCGGGACGTTGACCACGGATTTGCCGCCGACTTTCCTTGACTTTCGGCTTCATATCCGTAGGGTGCGCCCACATTTCCTGCTGGCGGGGCTCGTCCCGGCCGGATGCATTCAGAGGTTCGCCATGGCCAAGGCCACCACCATCAAGATCCGGCTCGTCAGCTCGGCCGACACCGGTTTCTTCTACGTCACCAAGAAGAACTCGCGCACCATGACCGAGAAGTTCTCGGTCAAGAAGTACGACCCGGTTGCTCGCAAGCATGTCGAGTTCCGCGAGGCCAAGATCAAGTAAGCCCTTCCGCCGCAAGGCAGGACGGTTCAAGGCGCCGCTTCGCGGCGCCTTTTCTTTTGCCGACGCGGTGGAGAATGGGTCAGGCGACCGCGGCGGCGACGCGGTTGCGTCCCTCGCGCTTGGCGCGATAGAGCGCCTCGTCGGCGCGGCGCAGCAGCGTCTCCGGCGTGTCGCCGCGTCCGGAGCGCGCCGAAAGGCCGATCGAGACCGTGACGGCCAGTTGCTGCTCGCCGCCCTCGATCAGGAAGGGCTGCGCGGCGATCCGCTCGCGAATCCGCTCGCCGACGACCTCGGCGATGCGGATATCGGTATCGGGCATCACGACGACGAACTCCTCGCCGCCGAGCCGGCAGACGAGATCCATGCTGCGCACGGTGCGGCGGATCCGGCGCGAGAACTCGCGCAGCACGTCGTCGCCGGCGTCGTGGCCATGCGTGTCGTTGACCGCCTTGAAGAAATCGATGTCGAGCAGGAGCACCGAAAGCGGCCGCTGGCGCTGCGTCGCCTGGTCGACGAGACCGGCGAGATGGCGTTCCAGATAGCGGCGATTATGCAGGCCGGTCAGCCCGTCGGTGATCGCCATTTCCATGGTCAGATGCACGCTGTCGCGCAGCCGTTCCATGAAGCGGCTGCGGCGCACCTGCGTACGCACGCGGGCCAGCATCTCGTTGCGGTCGATCGGCGCCAGCAGATAGTCGTTCACGCCGAGATCGAGGCCCCGCACCAGGCGATGCGTCTCGTCGGCCTGTGCCACGACGAGAATCGGCAACAGCCGCGTCCGCTCCAGCGAGCGGATTTGCGAGCACAGCCTGAGCCCGTCGAAACCGTCGAGATCGAGGCTGACGATGACGAGGTCGTAAGGCCCCTCCGCGATGCGGAACAGCGCCTCCTGCGGGTCGCTCTCGGCATCGACGCGATGCCCCGCCTCGGCGAGACCTTCGACGATGCGGCTGCGGCGCGAGGGCTTGTCCTCGACGAGGAGGATACGGCCGTGGTCGCCCGAGGCGACGGCGCCGTCAAAGGGATCGGCCATGCCGAGTTCGCTCGATGCCGAGGCGCGCACCATCAGCTGGTCGGTCAGCGTCTTAAGGCGCACGAGGCTCTTCACCCGCGTGATGAGCGCGAGCTCGTTGATCGGCTTGGTCAGGAAGTCGTCGGCGCCGGCCTCAAGGCCCCTCAGCCGGTCGGAGGGCTGGTCGAGCGCGGTGACGATGATGACGGGAAGCTGAGCGGTCTGCGGGTTCTGCTTCAGCCGCCGGCAGACCTCGAGCCCGTCCATGCCCGGCATCATGACGTCGAGCAGCACGAGATCGCAGAGCCCGCGCGCGCAGACGGCGAGCGCCTCTTCGCCGTTCGAGGCCGTCACGACCTCGAAATATTCGGCGTTGAGCATCGCCTCGAGCAGCTTGACGTTCGCCGGCTGGTCGTCGACCACGAGGACGCGGGCGGTCATCAGGCGTCCCCCAGATAAGCCTTCACCGTCTCGATGAACTTGGTCACCGAAATCGGCTTGGAGAGATAGGCCTCGCAGCCCCCCTGGCGGATGCGTTCCTCGTCGCCCTTCATCGCGAAGGCGGTGACGGCGATGATCGGGATGGCGCGAAGCTCGTCGTCCTCCTTGATCCATTTCGTCACTTCGAGGCCGGAGACCTCGGGAAGCTGGATATCCATGAGGATCAGGTCTGGGCGGTGGCGGCGCGCGAGATCCAGCGCTTCCAGGCCATTGCGGGTCTGGATGATGTTGTATCCATGCGCTTCGAGCAGATCGTGGAAGAGCTTCATGTTCAGCTCGTTGTCTTCCACGACCAGTACGGTCTTCGCCATCCGAACTCGGCCTCCACCCCGTCCGGTCGTCCCGGCGCGCGGCTCCTCCAGAGGGGCAGTCGGCCACCGGCCGACCGTTTGGTGGTATTCGGCTTAAGTTCTAGCGACGATTCGTTTCGGAAAGGGAAATGCATGATCCGCGACCGGGAGCCGCCGATGACGATCGAAGGCGCCGAGGCGCTGGCGATCCGCGCCCTCGCCTTCCTGGCCGGCGAGCCCGAGGAACTCGGCCGCTTCCTCGCACTGACGGGTATCGGCCCCGAAATGCTGCGCAGCGCCGCCGCCGATCCCGGCTTCCTGGCGGCGGTGCTGGAGCACTTCATGGAGAACGAGCCGCTTCTCCTCGTCTTCGCCGCGCGCGAGAATGTCCGCCCGACTTTGATCGCCGCCGCCCGCTACCTGCTCGACCGCGAGATCACCGACTGATGCCGACCATTCCTCTCGACCTCGACGGCTATACCGACCTGCCGCCCGGCTTGATCGCCAATGTCGTCACCTATCTCGCGATAGAGAGCCGCGATTCCGGCCCCGTCGCCCCGCTGCCGGAGGGATTCGCGATCACGCGGCAGTCCGGCACCGATCTCGCAGCCTACCGGGCGCTCTACCGGCGCATCGGCGAGAAATGGCTCTGGTTCTCGCGCGCCGTGATGGATGACGCGACGCTGCGCGCCGAGCTGACGCGTCCGGGCTCGACCGTGCTTTTCCTGGAGCGCCACGGCGAGCCGGTCGGCCTCGTCGAGCTCCAGAACAGCGCCGATGGCGGCGAGGTCGAGGTCGAGATGTTCGGCGTGGTCGAGGAGGTCGCGGGCACCGGCGCGGCGCGGGCATTGATGTCGGCCGTGCTAAATCTCGGCTTTGGCGGCGGCGCCCGGCGGGTGTGGCTGCACACCTGCCATTTCGACCATCCGGCGGCGATCCCGTTCTATCGGCGGATGGGCTTCACCCCGTGGAAATTCGCCATCGAGGTGTCGCGTGATCCCCGCCTCGACGGCTTCCTGCCGCGCGAGGCCGGCCCGCATGTGCCGTTGATCGATCCCGAGGCGGGCGGCTAAAAGACAGACGCCTGGACGCTAAACGCTGCGGCGCTCGCCGGCGAGCGGGCGGCCGCGGCGCGGCGCCGGTTCGTCCGCGGCCTGGCCGTCGGCAGGCGGCTGGGAGGCACGCTCCCGCTCCTGGTCGCGCTCGGCCATCAGCTCATATTTCCGAAGCTCGTCGGTCGCCCCAAGGAGTTCGTCCTGCGCGCCCTCGAGCTGGCTCTGCAGCTCCTGCGCGGAGGCCTTGAGATTGTCGCGGCGCTGCGCCGCGGCCTTGGCGAAGGTCGGATAGGCGAAATGGTTCTGGTCGCGGATGCCGGAGCGTTCCTGCTCGGCACGGATCTGCTCGTCGAGATCGCGCGCCATCTTCTCGAACTCGGCGATCATCAGCTCGATCTGCTGGACGCGGCGGCGTTTCTCCTCGACCTGGAAACGCTTCAGCCGAACGAGACTCTCACGCGACTTCATCGGACTCACTACTCCCCTCGGTCCGGGGCGGCAGGGACCCCGCTCCGCGACACGCACACTCGCCGCCCCCCTGGCGGCACGGCTCTCCCGACACGGGACAAGCCGCTTGTCGAAACCTTAAACCTTTCGCTCCGCGCTAACGTTTCGTTTACGTCTCGCGTTAATCATGGCGAAGGACGGCTTAAGGCGAGGTAAACCCCACTGGTTACCCCGCCATCCTAGACCGAGGAGTCCGACGAATTGGTTACCGCGATCCGTGCAATTGCGCCGATCGGCGCCTAGGGCGCGGATCGGTCGCAAACGCAGGCGCCGAGCGGAATTTCCGCCTCATCCGCCAAGGCCGCTTGTGGGTGCGAATCGGAATTTGTTAACCATTATTCGTTAGGCTTCGAATCGGGGTTGAGCCGCTTCCCAGGGCGGCCGGTTCGCAAGGACCGGAGCGCCGAGCCCAGGACAGGCAATGAGGGGATTGGTATGCGAGTTCTGCTGATCGAGGACGACAGCGCTACGGCGCAGAGCATCGAGCTGATGCTCAAGTCCGAGAATTTCAACGTCTACACGACGGATCTCGGCGAAGAGGGTGTCGATCTCGGCAAGCTCTACGACTACGACATCATCCTGCTCGACCTGAACCTGCCCGACATGTCGGGCTACGAGGTTCTCCGCGCGCTGCGGCTATCCAAGGTCAAGACGCCGATCCTCATCCTCTCCGGCCTCGCCGGCATCGAGGACAAGGTGCGCGGCCTCGGCTTCGGCGCCGACGACTACATGACCAAGCCGTTCCACAAGGACGAGCTGGTCGCCCGTATCCACGCCATCGTCCGCCGCTCGAAGGGTCACGCCCAGTCGGTCATCAATACCGGCGACCTGACCGTCAATCTCGACACCAAGACCGTCGAGGTGAATGGCAGCCGCGTGCATCTGACGGGCAAGGAATACCAGATGCTGGAGCTGCTCTCGCTCAGGAAGGGCACCACGCTGACCAAGGAGATGTTCCTCAATCATCTCTATGGCGGCATGGACGAGCCCGAGCTGAAGATCATCGACGTCTTCATCTGCAAGCTGCGCAAGAAGCTCGCCAACGCCACCAACGGCCACAATTATATCGAGACCGTCTGGGGCCGCGGCTATGTACTGCGCGAGCCCGACGAAGCGCCGATGCGCGCCACTGCCTGAGCGGTCCTCCCCCGCAAAGCCTGTCGAACCCCGCTCCGGCGGGGTTTCGCATTTTCGGGGTAAGACGCCGGCGCCGATGGAGCGGCGAGCGCTGCGCGGCCGATCGGCCGGCCGCTCGGGAGCCTCCGCGATCCTGCGATCGGATGATCGGGATTGGCTGCGCGCCGCGCTACCGGCTCAGTCGCGTGCACGCCCCGGCTGATCAGTCCTGCGGACGGCTAACTCTATCAGTCCTGCGGACGGCTAACTCTATCAGTCCTGCGGACGGCTCTTGGCCGTGATCACGATGTCGCTGCCTTCCAGCACGGCCGCGACATCCATGCGGCAGGTCCGCGCCAGGAGGCCGGTGTAATAGGGCTGCACCGCATGCGCGTCGAGATGGACATCGACGAGATTGCCGGGCACCAGCTTTTCGAAGGCGGCCGGGATGCGGGCGTTCGGTCCCGTGCAGAGGAAGGTGAAGTCCGGCGACGACGGCGCGCCCGAGACGGTCACCTTGATATGGCCGCCGCGCGGCACCGCGGCGACAGCGAGCAGCACCAGATTGAGCAGCAGCTTGACGCGGTTCTTAGCCATCAGCGCCGGCGGCGCCGACCAGGAGAACTCGGCCTTCTCGCCATCCATCCAGCCGCGCGCGACCTTTTCCGCGTCGCCGAGATCGATCTCGGCGCCGGCAGAACCGGCGGCGCCGAAGGCGAGACGGGCAAACTGCAGCTTGGCGGAGGCCTGGCGGGCGCTCTTGCGAATGAGATCGAAGGCGAAGGCCTTCATCTCCTCGTTGTTCTCCTCGTCGAGAACCTCGAGGCCGTTATTGATGGCACCGACCGGGGAGATGATGTCGTGGCAGACGCGGCTGCACAGCAGCGCCGCGAGATCGAGCGCCTCGATTTCTGCCGCTTCAGACATCGTCGATCCCCCGTCTCCGCAATCGAATCGCGTGGGCCGCGCCACGCGACAAGGGGATACACCGCGAAGCCGGCGATGCCAACCGCGCGAGATCGCCGAGCGCGCCGCGATTGGGCCGCTTTTTTCAGGCACTGCTTGTCCACGGCCCCGTCATTGGGCAGGCTCTCTTCGCGCTCCGTTCCTTCTGCGCGACCGTCTCGATGAGGTGAATGCGATGACCCGTCCCGCGTCCTTCCTGCGCCGCCTCGCCATCCTGTTCGGGCTGGCGCTGCTGGCGGGCGGCCTCGCCGCTGCTCCCGCTTCGGCTCAGACCCAGAACCAGGCTCAGGATGGCGAACACTATTCGGTCGACGAGATCGTCAGGACGGGCGGCGCCTTTTTCGGCGAAGTCTCGGGCGGCCTCGCCTCGGTCGTCGAGCATTCGATGTCGCAATATGGCCAGCCCAACGGCTATGTGCTCGGCGAGCAGGGCAGCGGCGCGCTGATCGCCGGTGTCCGCTACGGCCAAGGCACGCTCTACACGAAGAATGCCGGCAAGCACCCGGTCTATTTCCAAGGCCCGTCGATCGGCTGGGATTTCGGCGGCGACGGCTCCAAGGTCATGATGCTCGTCTACAACCTGCCCTCCGTGAACGCGATGTATGACCGGTTCGTCGGGGTGAACGGTTCGGCCTATCTCGTCGGCGGTGTCGGCGCGACGGTGCTGTCGCGCAACAACATCTTCGTCGTGCCGATCGTTTCGGGCGTCGGCGCGCGCCTCGGCATCAGCGTCGGCTATCTGAAATTCACCGACAAGCAGACCTGGAACCCCTTCTGATCCGGCATCGCGCGGGTCTTCACGCTCCGGAGACGACCGCGCTCTAGAATGGACATGACTGGACTCGCCGCCACGGCAATGCGAAGGCGGAGGCGGGCGGATGGCCGGACAGGCGTGAAGCGGAGCAAGGCGTGATCGAAGCGGCGATGTATGTGGCGCTGGGCGTGCTCGCGACGGGGCTCGCGGCGCTGATCGTCCTGCCGCCCTTCTGGCGGCGCGCCGTGCGCCTCACGCGCCGCGACATCGAGATGACACTGCCGATGACGCCGGCCGAGATCGCAGCCGACCGCGACCAATTGCGGGCCGACCATGCTCTCTCGACGCGCCGGCTGGAAACGACGATCGAGAAGCTGGAGACGCGCGTCGCAGGGCGCGAGGTGGAACTTGGCGAGAAGCGGGCGCTGATCGCCCATCTGGCGGCTGAACAGTCGCTGGCGAGCGACGGCATGGGCCGTCTCGAAAAGGAGCGGGGCGAGCTGCTCACGACGCTTGCCGAGCGTGAACGCCGGCTCGGCGAGGCGGACGAGGCCGGCAAGACGGCGGAGAAGCGCATGCAGGACATGGAAGCCCGGCTCGACGCGGCCCGCCGTCAGCTCGAAGCCGTCGTTGCCGAGCGGGAGGCGCAGAAGCTCGAGGTCGTCGCCCGCGAGACCGAACTTGCCAATCTGCGCGACCAGATCCGCGCGGCCGGCCGCCAGGCCTCGGAGGCGGGAGCGGCCGGAGCGGCGCTGGCGGAACTCAGGGCAACGCTCGCCGGAGAGCAGATGCGCCGCGAAGCCGCGCTCGGCGAGATTGCGGCCGGGACGGCGGCCCGCCGCGCGCTCGATGCCGAACTGAAGACGGCCAACGCCACCGCCGACGCGTTGCGTGCCGAGCTTGCCGCGGCCAAGGACACGATCGCCACGCTGGAGGCCCGCCTCGCCGGGGCGCCGGCCCCTGCCCTGCCCACCCCGGCTGTCGCACCCGTTGGGGACGATCGGTCGGCGCTGCTCGCAAGGATCGCCGCGCTCGAAGCGGCGGCTCGCGCCGCACCGCGCGATGGTGCATTGCCAACCCCCGACAATGGCCCGCTCCGACAGTCACTTCTGGATATCGGCGCCGCCGTGGCGAAGCTCGCGCGCGAGGACGCGCCGAGAGCGATCGAGGCACCGGCGCTGCGGCCGGCCGAGACGGCTCAAGACACGGCGCCCACGCCCGTTATCGAGGTCGTTCCGGTCAAGGGCGAGGCGCCGATGGGTCTCGCCGCACGCATCCGCGCCCTGCAGCAGCGCTATCCTTCTCCCTAGTTCGCGGGCATGCAGCTAAGACCGGCAAGCGTCGCACGCAGCGCCTCGTCGGTCTGCGTATGGGGTTCGCGGCCGAGAAAGGCGACCAGGCTGCGATTGTCGAGCCGCACCGTCTCGCGCCAGAGATAGCGCATCTCCAGAAGCTCGCGGAACGTCTCGACAATGGGAGACGCGAGCGTGATCGCCCACCACGGGAAGCGCCGGATCGGCAAGTCCGGCCGGCCGGCGGCCATCCGCACCCGCTCGGCGATCTCGATGCCGCGGGCGAAGTCATGGCCTTGGAAATGGAAGCGGGCGAAGGCGGGCAGTTCGTCCGCGCGCTCGATCAGTTCGGCGAAGGTTTCGGCGAGATCGGGCAGATAGGCGAAGGCGTGGCCGGCTTCGGGGTTGCCCGGATAGGTCACCGCCGTCAACGGACGGCCGGGCTTGACGATGCCCTGCCCGAACCAGCTGTTGCCAACGCTCGGCCCGAAGAAATCGCCGGCCCGGACAATGAGCACCGGCACATCCGCGCTCGCCGCTTCGAGCCGCCGCTCCATCTCGGCGCGGATGCGGCCCTTGCGCGTCAGCGGGCGCTGCGGCGCCGTCTCAGCGATGAGCGGAAACGCGTCAGGGCCGTAGTTATAGAGCGTACCCGGGAAGACGATCCTTGCCCCCGCCGACCGCGCCGCCGCGATCGTGCTTTCCAGCATCGGCAGTGCGAGGCCGGCCCAGTTGCGGTAGCCTGGCGGATTGGCGCCGTGAAAGATGACCGCGGCGCCCTTGGCCGCGTCGGTCACGTCGGCCGCGTTCATCGCGTCGCCCTGCCGCCAGTCGAGCGGCGGCCCCTTCCAACGCTTCTGCGCCGCCTCGACATCGCGGGCGAGCCCGCGCACGGTCCACCCCCGCGCCGCCAGCGCCCGCGTCACCTCCCCGCCGATTCCGCCGGTCGCTCCGATCACCAGCGCCACTGATGCCTTGCTCATCGCATCTCTCCTGTCCTCTTCGACAGGGGAAAGCTAGCGACGGCCAAGATCATCCAGAATTGTTGAAAGACCGATAGCGGCCATGCATTATCGAATGATGGCGCTCTCCTGGGATCTCTGCCGCTCCTTGCTCGCCGTGCTCGACGAGGGCAGCCTGTCGGCGGCTGCCCGGCGGTTGAGGCTGACCCAGCCCACGCTGGGCCGTCATGTCGCCGAGCTGGAACAGGAACTGGGAGTCGTCCTCTTCACGCGCAGCCAGACGGGGCTCGATCCGACCGACGCCGCGCTGGAGTTGCGCCCGCATGCCGAGGCGATGGCGCTCGCCGCCGAGGCATTGCGGCGCACGGCGTCCGGCGAGGCGGCCGAAGAGCGCGGCAGCGTGCGCATCACGGCGAGCGAGATTGTCGGGACGGAAGTGCTGCCGCCGCTTCTGGCCGCCTTCAACCGCCTGCATCCGCGCATCGCGATCGAACTCGTCGTCTCCAACCGCAGCGACGATCTCTTGAGGCGCGAGGCCGACATCGCGGTTCGCATGACGACGCCCGTACAGGGCGCGCTGCTGCAACGCCATATCGGCCGCATCGCGCTCGGCTTCTTCGCGCGGCACGACTATCTGGAACGGAACGGCGTCCCCGAGAGCCGCGACGCGCTCAAGGAGCATGTGCTCATTGGCTTCGACACCGAAACGCCGAGCGTGCGCGCGGCGCAGCGGCTCGGCGTGATCCCGGAGCGCGCGGCCTTCACGCTCAGGACCGACAGCGACATCGCGGCGCTGCAGGCGGTGCGGGCCGGCTTCGGCATCGGCGTCTGCCAGGTCAGGATCGGCGAGCGCGATCCGGCGCTGAGACGCGTGCTGGCGCAGGAGTTCGAGATCGGGCTCGAGACCTGGCTCGCGATGCACGAGGACCTGAAGACCGTGCGCCGCATGCGGCTCGTCTTCGATCATCTCGCTGAAGGGCTCGGCGCCTATGTGCGCGGCGAGGCGCAAGGCTGAGCACAAAAGAAAACGCCCGCCGGGGAGGAGGTCGGCGGGCGTTCTTATGATGGCAAGGGGCCGGGGAGGAGGTCGACCGCTTGCCGATCGCGGGGAACGATGGAGGAGGTTCGTTCCCGGCGAATTCCTGAAACTCAGTAGGCGGCCGACCGCTTGGCGACCTTCGCGATTTCCGCACGCTCGATCCCGAGGTCGGCGAGCTCACGGTTCGTCAGCCGATTGAGCTCATTGCAGGTCTGGCGAAACTTCACCCAGCCCTTGTAGGAAGCAATGATGCCATTAGCCATTGTCGTCGTCCTTCTCATCGAGGCGCCGACCGGTGCCAGCGCGCTTTCGATGTCAGGAATGTAGACCGGTCAAAGGGGATTGAGCACTCGCCCATTGCTCATGGCAGGGCTGCGGTTTGTGCAGAGCAAAATCACAGCCTCGCCACATGTTGCGCCGCACAATCGCCGAATTCGGGGTGCTGATGCCGTATCGTGGCCGGATTGGGGCGACGCAGTTGAGCGAAGCGCCCGTGCCATCCCTCACGACATGAATTTGAGGCCCGCCGTCACTTTGTCGATGATCTTGCGCTCGGCATGCAGGCCGATGCCGACAAGGTCGAGCCCGTCGCCCGAGACCGCGGCGACGGCGGCGCGATTGTCGGCATCGTTCGAGGTCGCGAACATCTCGCGGATATAGAGCGCGATATCGAGCCCGCGCGAAAGCGCACGGCCATGCGTGCGCGCAAGCCCGGCGGCGTCCGCTCCGAAGACAAAGACGGGTTCGCGGATGAGCGCGGCATAGGTCTGGCCGGACGCATCGCGATAGGGCTCGCCGATGATGCCGGGATACCGATGCACGATCCCTCCCGAGAGGAAGGCGGCGATATTGACCTTCTGCCAGGGGAGAAGGTCATCGAGGATCACGAGGGCGGTCTTGGTGGCGTAAAGCATGCCGGGATCCTAGGATCGGTGCCCGACAGCGTCTTGAACGATCGTGCGCCGATGCCCGACGACTTCATCTCGACCGAACCGCCCCATGGCGGCGTGCAACGCCTGCTGGCGCGGTTCGGCGGCCATGCCTATGACCTGCACCGTCACGAGACCTATGCGGTCGGTGCGACGCTTTCGGGCGCGCAGGGCTTCCGCTATCGCGGCGCAGGGCGGGTCAGCGCCCGTGGCCAGTGCATGGTGCTGCATCCCGACGAATGGCATGACGGCCGCGCCGCGGCGCCGGATGGCTTCCTCTACCGGATGGTCTATCTCGACCCGGATCGCGTTCTCGCGGCGCTCGGCGGTCGCGGACCGCTGCCCTTCGTCGGCGAGGCCGTTGCCGAGGATGCCGGGCTCGCGGCGCTGATCGACGAGTTCTTCGCGACGTTCCCGGACCCTGCCGATGCGCTGGCGGTCGACGGCTTCCTCGCCGATTGTGCCGGTGTCCTCGCGCGCCGTGCCGGCCTCGCCACCACCGACCGGGCGCAACCGCTCGCCCGGATGCGGCGGGTCAAGGCGCTGATCGATGCCGAGTTCGACCGCACGCTCGGCTCCGAAGACCTCGAGCGCGAATCGGGCCTCGACCGCTTCGAGACGGCGCGCCGCTTCCGAGCCTTCGCCGGCACCTCGCCGCATCGCTATCTCGTCGGCCGCCGTCTCGCCGCCGCCCATCAGCGGATCGCCCGCGGCGAGGCCCTTGCGGAGGTCGCGGCCGGCACCGGCTTTGCCGACCAGAGCCATCTCACCCGGGCCTTCAAGGCGCGCTATGGCCTGACGCCGGGCCGGTTCCGCGCGCTTGTCGCAGCCGCAGACACCCGTTCCTGATTCCGGCGTCCCGCTATGCATTTGCGGTTGTGTGCACAAGGGAACATTTTCGCACTAGGCGAGCGGCGCTGCCCCTGCGATTGTCCGTATGCATACAAAAAACGTACACGGCGGGGGTATCGATGCGGCACAGGGGGTTTGGCATCGGATCGGCGCATCCGCCGATCATCCTTGGGTGCGCACGGCCGTATGACCGCAGCCTCGGCGGAGAAGCCTGCGTATGACGGCGCTTCGTCTGCCAGTGCTGCTTCCTTCCTATGACTATATCGTCGTCGGCGGCGGAACGGCCGGCTCGGCCGTCGCGCGCCGGCTCGCCGAACGCAGCGACGCGACGGTTCTCGTCATCGAGGCCGGCCCGAGCGACGAGGGCCTCGACGAGATCGCCGACCCGGCCCGCTGGGCCACGCTCGGCAGCGGCGGCCTCGACTGGGGCTACGAATATGCCGCGACGAGCCTCGTCAACGGCCGGACCACGGACCTGCCGCGCGGCCGGGTCCTCGGCGGCTCGTCCTCGGTCGGCGCGCTGCACTGGTATCGCGGCCACGCCTCCGATTACGACGCCTGGGCCGCGGCCGGCGCGACCGGCTGGTCCTTCACCGAATGCTTGCCTTTCTTCAAGCGCATCGAGGACTGGGAAGACGGCGAAACGGCGCTTCGCGGGGCCGGCGGCCCGATGCGCATCGAGCGTAGCCGCGACCCGCATCCTCTCGCCTGGGCGATGATCGAGGGCGCGGCGGAACTCGGCGTGCCGATCATCGACGACCCGAACGGCGCCAGCAACGAAGGCGCGGCGCTGGTCAATCTCACGCAATCGGGCGGCAGGCGCTGGAGCGCGGCGATCGCCTACCTTCATTCTGGTCGTCCGCTCGCCAATCTCACGATCCTCACCGGCTCGCTCGCCACCCGTCTTGCTTTCGCCCATGGCCGCTGCACCGGCGTGGAACATCTGGTCGGCGACCGCATGCGTGAGACCGCGGCGCGGGTCGAGGTCATCCTGGCGCTCGGCGCGATCGACACGCCGCGACTGCTGCTCCTTTCTGGCATCGGCAACGCCGCCGCGCTCGGCGGCCTCGGTATCGAGACGGTTGCCGACCTTCGCGGCGTCGGCGCCAATCTGCAGGACCACCCGATGATCCGGGGCGTCAATTTCCGCGCCCGCGCGCCGCTCGGGCCGATCCGCGACAATGGCTGCGGCGCCGTGATCAACTGGAAGAGCCAGCCGGGTCTCGCGCGGCCCGACCTCACGGCCATCTGCTTCCAGCGTGCCAGCGCCGTGCCGGAGCTCGCCGCCGACCATGACCTTTCGGGCGATGTCTTCGCCATCACGCCGGGCCTCATGGAATCGCGGAGCCGCGGCCATCTCCTCCTGCTCGAAGCGAGTCCGCGCGGCCGCATGGAGATCCAGCCGAACTTCCTCTCGCATCCCGACGATCTCGCGGCGCTGGTCACGGCAGTCGATTTCGCGATGGACCTCGTCGCGACCTCGGCCTTCGCCAAGCTGTTCGCGAGCTATCTGGCCCCGGCGCGCCGTCTCAACCGCGTCGAGACGATCGATTTCATCCGCTCGACCTGCTCGACCTATTTCCACACCTGCGGCACCTGCCGGATGGGCACGGACGACGAGGCGGTCGTCGATCCGGAATTGAAGGTCCGCGGCATCGAGGGATTGCGCATCGCCGACGCGTCGGTCATTCCGGTCATCCCCACCTGTGGCACCATGGCGCCGACACTGATGATCGCCGAGCGGGCGGCCGATTTCATCACCGGCCCGCATTGAGGAGCAGACCGATGCGGCTGCGGCTGATCCTGCATGGCAAGGTGGCGCGCGAGCAGCGCGTGCGCGATGCGATCGATGCCGTTCGTTCGGACGGCCATGTCGTCAGCGTGCGCGTCACTTTCGAATCCGGCGACGCCTCGCGGATGGCGGCCGAGGCGGTGGCGGAGGCCAAGGCCGGCCTCGTCGACACCATCGTCGCAGGCGGCGGCGACGGAACCGTCAACGAGGTCTTCGGCGCGGCGCTCGCCGCAGAGCCGCCGCCCGGCTGCGGCTTCGCCGTGCTGCCACTCGGGACCGCCAATGATTTCGCGCGATCCGCCGCGATTCCCGCCGAGGACACGACCGCGGCGCTCCGCCTCGCCGCGAGCGCGCCCGTGCGGCCGATCGATGTCGGCTTCGTCGACGCCCGCCCGTTCATCAATCTTCTGACCGGCGGCTTCGGCTCGCGTGTGACGGTGGAGACCGACCCCGAGCTCAAGCGCCGCATGGGCGGGCTCGCCTATGTCCTGACCGGCGTCTCGCGCTTCAGCGAGCTTTCGGCCAATGCCGGGCGCATCGTCGGCGAGGGCTTCGAATGGGAGGGGTCGTTCCTGGCGCTCGCGATCGGCAATGGCCGGCAGGCAGGCGGCGGCATCGCGCTCTGTCCCGAGGCCATGCTGGATGACGGGCTGCTCGATCTCATGATCCTGCCCGATATCGCGGCGGAGGCTGGTCTCGATGCGCTCGGCTCCATCCTCTTGCAGGGTCTGACGGCGATCGAGACGCTGGTGGTGCGGGCGCGCGGCCCCTGGTTCGAATACCGGTCGGACAAGGAGCTGTCCGTCAATCTCGACGGCGAGCCGATGCGGGCGCGACGCTTCCGCGCCACGTGCCGGCCGGGTGCCCTCGCCCTTCATGCCGGGCCGGGCGCGGCGATCGCCGTGGCTTGAGTCCGCGTTCGAGGCTTGCGCGAGCCGCCGATCCGGCCGATCAAGGCTCGGGGCATCACTCGACATGGCGGACCGCATGACCGGCACCAAACCCGTTCTCCAGCGCAACCTCATCGTCATGGGCGTCTCCGGCTCGGGCAAGACGACGGTCGGGGAACAGCTCGCCGCCCATTTCGGCGCCCCGTTCATCGAGGGCGACCGGCTGCACCCGCCGGAGAACGTCGCCAAGATGTCGGCCGGAACCCCGCTCGACGACGATGACCGCCTGCCCTGGCTGAAGGCGATCGCCGCGCGCCTCGCCGAAGCGGATGGCAGCCCTTCCGGGGTCGTCGCCGCCTGTTCCTCGCTGAAGCGCAGCTATCGCGCGATCCTGACATCGGGCGTCTCCCGGCGCACCAGCTTCGTCTTCCTCGACGGCTCGCAAGCGCTGCTTTCCGAGCGGATGAAGACGCGCAAGGGCCACTTCATGCCCGCCTCGCTGCTCGACAGCCAGTTGGCGACGCTGGAGCCTCCCGGCTCCGACGAGGATGTCATCCGCATCGACCTCGACGGCGATATCGACGCCGAACTCGAGGCGGCGATCGCACGGATCGCGCGCGAGGACGCTGCAATCTGATCCTGATCACGACGCGGCGCAGCGGAGCCGCTAAGCTCCATCGTCGCATTCAAGGCTGGGGAGCCCGACCGGACCATGACCGGACCACGCTATCGCATCGCCCATACCACCGACTTCTCGCTGACGAGCCAGCCCGCCTTCGTGCATGCGCTGGCGCTCGCCGTCGCCCTCAAGGCCGAGTTCCAGGTGCTGCATGTCCATGGACGCGGCGATGAAGGCGGGCATTTCCCGGCCGTGCGCGAGACCCTGGCAGGCTGGGGACTGATCGCCGCCGACGCGCCGCGCGAGGCGGTTGACCGCGATGTCGGCGTTCTCGTCACCAAGGTCGACATCCGCGACCATGATCCGGTGAGCGGCGTCGAGCATTTCCTCGCCGCTCATGCCGCCGATCTGCTCGTGCTCGGCTCGCATGGGCGCGAGGGGCTCGACCGCGTTCTGCATGGATCGATCTCCGAGCGGATCGCTGCCGGGACCGAAGTTCCGGTGCTGTTCGTGCCGCTCGACAGGCCCGGCTTCGCAGATCCGGCGACCGGCGCGCTGTCGCTCCAGCACATTCTCATGCCGATTGCCGACCAGCCGCCGGCCGGCCATGCGCTCAATGTCGTGTCGCGGCTCGCGACGGCGCTCGGCCTCGCCGATGAGGCCGTCGAACTGCTGCATGTCGGCGAGCGCGCGCCGCGCATCGCGACGGCGGATGGCGAAGGCTGGGCGCCCGTTCGTCTCGCTTCCGGCCCGCTGATCGAGACAATCCTCGCCCGTGCCGGCAGCGCCGACCTCGTCGCCATGCCGACCCGTCGCCATGACAGCCTGATGGACATGCTGCGCGGCACGCATACGGAACGCGTGATGCGGCAGGCTCCCTGCCCCGTGCTCGCCATTCCGGCCTAGCCCAGTTTCCGAGACCGGGAAATGCTGCACCGCAGCATTAGTGGTGCGCCTTGTGCTGCCATGCACCAGATGCAGAACAGCCTTGACCAAATTGACCCTGCTCGGAAATCGGGGAGGCGCCTATCTGTTGTCTCGACAGGGACGGACGGACGAAAACGGGACCGCCCCTTGAAATCAAAGCAAGGGTGCCGAAATGAACATCGTCAAGAACTTCAAGAACTGGCGGAAGTACAAGGAAACCTACGGTGAGCTGGTCCGGCTGAACAACCGGGAGCTGGCCGATATGGGGATCCAGCGCGGCGACATCGATCACGTCGCCCGCCGCGCCGCCGGTTACTGAGAGAGCTTCGCCGGACGGTCCTCCCCCGTCCGCGATCAAGGCGGCAGGCGACCTCCTCCCCGCTGCGCCGCTGACATGAAGACGCCCGCCGACCTCCTCCCCGGCGGGCGTTTTCTTTTGTCCGCGACAATCGATGGAACTGCCTCGGCATTTCCGGCATTGAGACGCTCGCGGTATTGCGTGGGGGATTTGCGACATGCTGAACGACGAGGCCGGGGCGATCGCACCTGCCTTCCTTCGGGAAGGCGGCGAGATGAGCCGGCTGATCGCCGCGTTCGCCTGGGAACGGACGTCGCTCGGACCGCTCGAGCGCTGGCCGCAGGGCATCATCAGCACCGTCGCCATGATCCTGCGCTCGCCGGTTCCTATCGTCACGCTCTGGGGCGAGGACGGCGTCATGATCTACAACGACGCCTACTCCGTCTTCGCCGGCGCCCGCCATCCCGCGCTGCTCGGCTCCAAGGTCCGCGAGGGCTGGATCGAGGTCGCCGACTTCAACGACAATGTCGTGCGAACAGTTTTCGGCCGCGGTGAGACGCTGAGCTATGCCGATCAGGAGCTCACCCTCTATCGCAATGGCCGGCCCGAGCAGGTCTGGATGAATCTCGACTACTCGCCGGTTCTGGGCGAGGACGGGCGACCGCTCGGCGTCATCGCTATCGTCGTGGAAACGACGGACAAGGTGACGGCCGAGCGCTGGCTGCGCGGCGAGGCCGAACGGCTGCGCATGATGGTCGAGCAGACGCCGGGCTTCTCCGCCTTGCTCGAAGGGCCGGACCATGTCTTCACCATGGCCAACCAGGCCTATCTGCGCCTCGTCGGCAATCGCGAGATCATCGGCAAGCCGGTGATCGAGGCGCTGCCGGAAGTGGTGGGCCAGGGCTTCCTCGAGCTGCTCGACCGCGTCTATGAGACGGGGAGCGCGATCTCGGGCATGACCGCGCCGGTCTGGCTCGAAAGTGGCGCCAATGCAGCCCCGGATCTCCATTATCTCGACTATATCTACCAGCCCGTCCGCGACCGGTCTGGTGCGCTGGCCGGCATCTATGTCCAGGGCACCGACGTCACCGAACAGGTGATCGCCCGCAAGGCACTTGAGGAAAGCGAGGCACGCTTCCGTCTCGTGGCCGAGAGCGCCCCGGTCATGCTGTGGATGGGCGACCAGGATGGCCGCTGCATCTACCTGAACCGGGCGCAGCGGGAATTCTGGGGAACGCCCGACGACCTCTCCGCCTTCGACTGGTCCACGACCGTCCATCCCGCGGACCGCGAGGCGCTGGTCGGTCCGTTCGGCGAAGGCATGCGCACGCGCACCGGCTTCACGGCCGAGGCCCGCTATCGCCGGGCCGACGGCACGTGGCGGACGCTTCTCACCGACGCCCGACCGCGCTTTTCGGTCGAGGGCGAGTTCATAGGCATGATCGGCGTCAATGTCGATGTCAGCGAACAGCGTCAGGCCGAGGCCGAACAGCACAAGGAGCGGCGACGCCTCGAGATCCTGAATTCGAGCGGTGCGGCCATTGCCGCCGAACTCGATCCCGAGAAAATCGTCCAGACGGTGACCGATGCCGGCGTGGCGCTGACGGGCGCGCAGTTCGGCGCCTTCTTCTACAATGTCACCGACGGGGCCGGCGAACGCTACCGCCTCTATTCCCTGTCGGGCGTCGATCGCAGCCATTTCGACAGCTTCCCGATGCCGCGCAACACGCCGCTGTTCCGCCCGACCTTCGAGGGCAAGGGCATCATCCGCGCCGGCGACGTGCTGCAGCATCCCGAATATGGCCGCAATTCCGGCTTTCTCGGCATGCCGCAGGGCCATCTTCCCGTGCGGAGTTATCTCGCCGTCCCCGTCATCTCCCGCACCGGCGAAGTGATCGGCGGGCTTCTGTTCGGCCATCCAGAGCCAGACCGTTTCCTCGAGGAGCATGAGAATCTGCTCGTCGGCATCGCCGGCCAGGCCGCGGTGGCGATCGACAATGCGCGGCTCTTCCAGACCGTTGAACAGGAGAACCGGCAACGGGCCAAGGCCGAGGAGCAGCTCCGGGCGCTCAACGAAACGCTGGAGGCGCGGGTCGCCGCCGAGATCGCCGTCCGCCAGCAGACCGAAGCGGCGCTCCTGCAGGCGCAGAAGATGGAAGCGATCGGCCAGCTCACCGGCGGCATCGCGCATGATTTCAACAATCTGCTGATGGCGGTGATGGGCAGCCTCGAACTGCTCGGCAAGCGCGTCCACGCCGATCCCCAGCTTCGCCGGCTCATCGACAACGCCATGGAAGGCGCCCGTCGCGGCAGCGCCCTCACCTCTCGCATGCTGGCCTTCGCCCGGCGACAGGAACTGCAGATCGCGCCGATCGACATCGCGCGTCTGTTCGATGGCATGGCCGAATTGCTGCAGCGCTCGCTGGGGCCGATGATCGCCATCGAGACGGATTTCCCGGCGGCCCTTCCAACCGTCCAGACCGACCCCAATCAGTTGGAGACAGCCCTGCTCAACATCGCGGTGAACGCACGCGACGCCATGCATGAGCAGGGCACGATCCGCGTCGCCGCTTCAGAAGAGACCGTCGCCGGCGATCCCGAACTGGCGCCCGGCCGCTATGTCCGCCTCGCCGTCAGCGACACGGGCGAAGGCATGGATGCCGAGACGCTGCGCCGGGCGCGCGAGCCCTTCTTCACGACGAAGGGCGTCGGCAAGGGAACGGGACTCGGCCTTTCCATGGTGCACGGCCTCGCCCAGCAATCAGGCGGCCGGCTCACCCTCACGAGCGAGCCTGGACGCGGCACCACCGCCGAGATCTGGCTGCCCGTGGCGGCCTGCCCCGCCGGTGTCGAGACGGCGCCCGTTGCGCCGGTCGCGGAAGCAGCGGCGCCGGACAGCATTTCCGTTCTGGTGGTGGACGACGACGCGCTGGTGCGCATGAACACGGTCGCGATGCTGGAGGATCTCGGCCATCGCGTCATCGAGGCGCAGTCCGGCATGGAAGCGCTGGCGCTCCTTGCCGGCGATCGCGTCGATCTCGTCATTACCGACCATGCGATGCCGCAGATGAGCGGCGCCCAACTCGCCGAGGCGCTGCGCCGCGATTATCCGGGCCTGCCGATCATCCTCTCCACCGGCTATGCCGAACTGCCCGATGGCGGTGATCCGGGCCTGCCGCGCCTCTCGAAGCCGTTCTCGGAGGCGCAGCTGATCGCGATCCTCGCCACGGTCCTCGGCGAAGGCGCATCCGGACGCGGCGGCTGAATTCCTCGCCGCAGCACGGATCTGGTCGGTTTTCTCAGTCGTCAGGATCGAGCCAGAACGCGGTGGAGCGCAGCAATTCGCCGCTTTCCGGCGACAGGCCCGTGCCCTCCGAGGCGGCGAGCAGCATCGCCTGACGCAACGCCGATTGCGGCGTGTCGGGATTGAGCCGGCGGGCCAGCGCCAGCAATTCGTAGGAAGACGTGCTTCCTTCGGCCAGTTCGATGAGAGCTTGCGCGAGCAGCCACTGAAGCTCGTCGTCCGACATTGGGATGCGTCCCCCGCGCCGACTTGAAAGGCTCTCCCCGCCTCTCAAGCCTCCCGAAGCCATTTGTTTCCCGGAAATCTCGCGGTGGTGTCGTCCCGTGGCATGCACGCCCTACCGGAAGCTTCGACAACCGAGACGCGTGGGTGGGTTTCTAGCAAGCGTTCCTAAGGGAATCAGGCGGCCATGGTCGTGTCCGCGCCGCCGCGGCGTCCCACCTCGCGCAGCACTGCATCGCGCAGGGCGGCAGGCTCGTGGATCGCGGAGCGTTGCAGGCGGAGGATGATCTCGGCGATGTCGGGGCGCAGCTCATCCATATGCATCGCGGTCCCGCCGCGCTGGCGGGCGATTTCATCGCAGAGCGTCTCGAGCAGGACGGCCATCGCCACGAGTTCGGTCTCGTCATAGAGGCCGGGATTGGGCTTCAGAATCACAGGCATGAAGCGCTCCTCTCCTTGGGCAAGGCGGGAGCCGAAGCGTGACTCTCAGCCGTCGACGCCTCGATGGTCGTGTGCCGACGATGGTCCGAGGATGCGCCGTCCACCTCGATATTTCAATCTAGCAGGAACCTTTTCGGCCGTCGGACGATGTTATTTTCCTTCTTTCGCCGACACGCATTGTTTTCGCGCTCCGCTTCGCCTATATGTCAGTAGTCGAACTTGTTGACGAACATTGCTACGGCTTTCGAGCCTTTGCCGATCTTCTTTTCCAAATTCGTGAGCTGAACCGCCCGGTCGTGAGACCGGGTGATGATCAACTATGTCGATGCGAAAGGATATCGTCATGGCTACCGGAACAGTGAAGTTCTTCAATACGACCAAGGGTTTTGGCTTCATCGAGCAGGGCGGCGGCCAGCCGGACGTGTTCGTGCATGCCACCGCTGTTGAGCGTGCCGGCATGCGCAGCCTCGTCGAGGGTCAGAAGATCAACTTCGACCTCGTGCGGGACGCCCGCTCCGGCAAGCAGGCCGCCGAGAATCTCAGCGCCGCCTGAACGAGATAGCGCTTCGATCGCGACCACGGATGTACTGGCGCTGATCTGGAGCCGTTGAAACGGTCGGGCTTGCCCGGCCGTTTTTGTTTTTGAGGAGATCCATCATGTCGAAGAAGGCCACCGCCGAGCTTTTCCGCCCCAAGGCACTCGTCAAGGCGGACCAGACGACCGAGATCGCGCAGGCGATCATGGCCGAGGAAACCGCGGCGCGCGTCGCCAAGACGGCCCGTCTCAAGGCCGCCCGCCTCGCGCAGGAAGCCGCAGCGCCTGCCCCGGTGAAGAAGCCGCGCCGCGCCGCCGCCAAGGCGAAGCCCGCCGCCGCGCGCTAGACCGCGCCGCCGCGCGAAAGATCAGCCGGGCACGCCTGGCGAATTGCCGATCACGATGCTCTGCCGGCCGAAAGGCCGTTCGCAGACCGTCGTTCGTTGCGCATGCATCCGCATGCCGCCTGACGGCTACAGAAATCAACAGACTTCAACAAAACTCGGGGTTGTTTTGGCGCGCCCACGGGGAATCGAACCCCGGTTTTCGCCGTGAGAGGGCGACGTCCTGACCGCTAGACGATGGGCGCGCGGGTCGCCGGAAGCGACGAACCGCGATATAGCGAAGACACCGTCGCTTGGCAAGCGCGCCCGTCACGCGGCGGTGGAGAACTTTTTATTGCGCGGTGACCGGCGGCGCCTCGGCGAGGCGGGCGCGGCGGAGGACGGTGCCGGCCGAGAGGTCGACGACGACGACCCGTACGGTACCGGCATCCGAATAGGTCAGCGCCATCAGGCGGCCATCCAGCGCGGTCGAGAGCAGCGTCGCTCCGGCCGGAAGCGCGCCGGTGATGACCGCCTCGCCCGACTGCGCGGCGAGCACGGCCTTGTCCTCGGCGCGGCCGATCTTGTAGATGACGGCGACGAGCACGGCGCCGAGGCCGACCAGGAGCGTGGCGCTCGAAATGACGATGAGGCGCTTCAGCCGCTGGCGGATGCGCTCGACCGCCGGATCGAGCGGGGCGTCGTCGGCATGATCATCATCGTCGTCGAGCGGACGGCGCGGCATGGACACGGGACGGGAAGTGGCGCGGAGCATGGACGACCTTCAGGACGACGGCCAGGATGACGGCGAGGAAATCGTCGACCTCGTGGTCGAGCCGGAGGCGACAGGCAGGCGCCTCGATGCCTGGCTCGCGTCCCGGATCGACACGCTGAGCCGCAGCCGCATCAAGGCATTGATCGAGAGCGGCCATGTCGCCATCGGCGGCGCGACCATAGTCGAGGCGAAAAAGCCGGTCAATTCGGGCGATGTCGTCCAGCTCTCGGTCCCCGAAGCCGAGCCGGCCGAGCCCGAGGCCGAGGACATCCCGCTCGACATCGTCTTCGAGGACGATGCGCTGGTGGTGGTCGACAAGCCGGCGGGCCTCGTCGTGCATCCGGGTGCCGGCAACTGGACCGGCACGCTGGTCAACGCGCTCATCGCCCATTGCGGCGACAGCCTCTCGGGCATCGGCGGCGTGAAGCGGCCCGGCATCGTGCATCGCCTCGACAAGGGGACCTCGGGCCTGATCGTCGTCGCCAAGACCGACCGGGCGCATCACGGCCTCGCCAAGCAGTTCGCCGACCATGGCCGCACCGGCCCGCTCGAGCGTGGCTATCTCGCGCTCGTCTGGGGTGTGCCTTCCCTCCCCTACGGTCTCGTCGACGCGCCGCTCGGCCGCTCGCCCACGAACCGCCAGCGCATGGCGATCGTCAAGCAGGGCGGCAAGGAAGCGATCACGCATTATACCGTCGAGGAGAGCTACGGCACCGCCGACGCGCCGATCGCCAGTCTCGTCGACCTGAGGCTCGAGACCGGCCGCACGCACCAGATCCGCGTTCATATGGCGGCGCTCGGCCATCCTCTGATCGGCGATCCCGACTACGGCAAGGGCTTCCAGACCAAGGTCCAGCGCCTGCCGGAGCCGCTCCGCGATGAGGTGAGCACGTTCGAGCGCCAGGCGCTGCATGCCTGGCTGCTCGGCTTCGAGCATCCACTGACTGGCGAGACCCTGCGCTTCGAGTCCGAGCCGCCCGAGGATCTCGCGGAACTGATCGAGGGCTTCAAGGCGTTGTGATGAGGCGGGGCGGAACAGCCCTGTTTTCGCTGGATTTGATCCCCATATAGGACCATGCGGGCCGTTGCGGCCGCATTCGGCGTTGGCTTGGAGGCGACGCCGACAAGGAAAGGGGGTCTTCATGGCTGCCAAAGCTTCTCTGCCGGTCATCGCTTCGGGCGAGGCCGGTCTTTCGCGCTATCTCGATGAGATCCGGCGCTTTCCGATGCTCGCCCCCGACGAGGAATACATGCTCGCCAAGGCCTATCGCGAGCATGACGACAGGAATGCCGCCCATCGGCTGGTGACGAGCCATCTGCGTCTCGTGGCGAAGATCGCAATGGGCTATCGCGGCTATGGCCTGCCGATCGGCGAGGTGATCTCGGAGGGCAATGTCGGCCTCATGCAGGCCGTGAAGCGGTTCGAGCCCGAAAAGGGCTTCCGCCTCGCGACCTATGCCATGTGGTGGATCAAGGCCTCGATCCAGGAATATATCCTGCGCTCGTGGAGCCTCGTGAAGATGGGCACCACGGCGAACCAGAAGCGGCTGTTCTTCAATCTTCGCAAGATGAAGAGCCAGATCCAGGCGCTCGACGAGGGCGATCTGCGCCCCGACCAGGTGCAGCAGATCGCGACCAAGCTCGGCGTGACCAACGAGGACGTCATCTCGATGAACCGCCGCCTCGGCGGCGACACCTCGCTGAACGCGCCGCTGCGCGCCGATGCCGAGGGCGGCGAGTGGCAGGACTGGCTGGTCGACGACAGCGAAAGCCAGGAAACCGTGCTCGCCAATCAGGAAGAGGCGGACAACCGGCGCAAGCTGCTGAAGGACGCCATGGGCGTGCTGAACGACCGCGAGCGCCGCATCTTCGAGGCGCGCCGTCTGGCCGAAGAGCCGATCACGCTCGAGGAACTCTCGACCGAGTTCGGCGTCAGCCGCGAACGTGTGCGCCAGATCGAGGTGCGCGCCTTCGAGAAGGTACAGAAGGCCGTCAAGCGAGGCGCGCGCGAGCTTGAGCGCGGCCATGGCGGCGATGATGAGCTGGAGGCTGCCGGCGCCTAGCCGTTAACCTGTCTGACATCTCCGTGATCGGGTCGTGATCGGCCCCGCTCGCGCTTGTCCTATTGCGACACATGAGTCACAGTCCGCTCCCGCGAAAATCGGAAACGGATCATGGCGCGCCCGCGTCGTCGGCTCACGGTGATCGCCGCGCTGGACATGGTCGGATATTCGGAGCTCGTCCAGCAGGATGAGCTCGGCACGCTCCGCGAGATGCGTGCGATCTACAAGACTCTCGTCCGGCCGACGCTCATCAAGTTCGGCGCCCACATCATCAAGATGATGGGCGATGGCGGACTCGTCGAATTTCCCAGCGTCCTCGATGCCATCGAGTGGTGCATGGCATTCCAGACCGCCATGGCCGAACGCAATGCGGCGGCGGGCCGGCCGAAGATCGAGGTTCGCGCCGCGGTCGTTCTCGCCGACGTCATCCTCTCGGACGACGACCGATTCGGCGCCGCCATCGGCTTCGCGATGCGGCTGCAGGCCGCCGCGCCGCCGGGCGGCATCGCCATCACCCATTCCGTCCGCTGGCAGCTGCTCGGCGAGCCGGCCTCGGCCTTCAAGCCGGTCGGCTTCCTGATGCTGCGGAGCGTCCCCTACCCTGTCGAAGCCTGGTTCTGGGTGCCGCCGGGCCGCACGCTGCCCGATGTGCAGCCGACGCAGAACCAGATGCTGACGCCGGGCGTCCTCGCGCTGCCCGGTCTCGCGGCCGAGCCGCAGGAGGACCAGCGGCCGCTGATCGTCGTGCTGCCCTTCGACGACATCTCCTCGGACCGCAGCTGCGACAGCATCGCCGACGGCATCGCCGAGGAGACGACCGCGACGCTGGCGCATGTGCGCTCGGTGCGGGTGATCGCCCGCAACTCCGCCTTCCAGTACAAGGGACGCGCCGCCGACATCCGGGCGCTCTCGCGCGATCTCGCCGTCCGCTACGTCGTCGAGGGCAGCGTGCGGCGGGCCGGCCAGCGGCTACGCGTCACGGCGCAGCTGATCGACGCCGATACGGGGACGCATCTCTGGTCGGGCCGGACGGAAGGGACGCTCGACGATCCCTTCGCGCTGCAGGACGAGGTGGCGATGCAGATCGCCGGCGCGCTGCATTCGGCGATCCGCAGCGCCGAGATCGAGCGCGCCCGGCGCAAGGACGGCGACCATATCCGCGCGCATGACCTCGTGCTGAAGGCCATGCCGCATTTCTGGGCGCATCGGCGGGAAGACAACGCCATCGCGCTGCGCCTCCTCGACGAGGCTTTGGCCTCCGATCCGCGCTCGGGCCAGGCGCTCGGCCTCAAAGCCTGGTGCCTCAGCCAGGAGGTCACCTATCTCTGGTCGGACGATGTCGAGCGCGACAAGCAGCTCGCTCTGGCGCTGGCCGAAAAGGCGGCGGAGGCAGGCGAGGCGGACGCGCTGGTCTATACGATGATCGGCGCGACGCACTCGATCCTCAGCGTCGACCAGTCGCGCGCCCGCGTCTTCATCGAGCGGGCGCTGGCGCTTGATACGACGCTCGCTTGGGCCTGGACGCGGCTCGGCTTCATCCAGGCCTATTCCGGCCAGCCGCGCGAAGGGCTCGCCAGCCTCCGCCGCGCCATCCTGATCAGCCCCGACGATCCCATCCGCTTCAACGCCTATGCCGGCATGGCCACCTGCCTGTTCCTGCTCGGCGACTATGCCGAAGCGGCCCGCCAGGCGCGCCAGGCGATCGACGCGCGCCCCGGCATGATCTGGGCCTATCGCCTGCTGGCCACATCGGCGGCGCTGGGCGGAGACCTCACCCAGGCCCGGGCGGCGATCGCCCGCCTCCTGAACGACCGCCCCGGCATGACGATCGCCGAGGTGCGCCGCGCCGTCCACAATCTCGGCGGCGCCGACATGGAGCGCTATCTGGAGGGCTTGCGCCTCGCCGGTTTGCCGGAGGGGTAACGACTACCGCGGCGCGATGGCGTAGCTTTCGACCGGCGGGATCGTGTCGATCAGGCCGCGGTCTTTCAGGAAGGCGGCGAAGCGGTCGTAGCGGCCGGGGTCGAGGGCGGCCGGGCGCTTGGCGAAGCGCGGCAGCGTGTCGAAGAAGGCGGTGCGGTTCAACCGGTCGTCGAGATCGGGATGCGCCTTGACGAAGATCTGCCACGCCTCTTCCGGATGATTGGTCATGAAGACGGTCGCCTCCTCGATTGCGGCGACGAAGCGGGCGACGGCCGGATCCTTCGCGCGGTCCGTCTTCGTCACATAGATCAGCTCGTCATAGGGCGGCACGCCGTGCTCCTCCGGGAAGAAGGCGATGCCGGGCTTACCCTCAATCGCGAGCTGCGTCAGCTCGAAATTGCGGTAGCCATCGATGACCGCGTCCACCTGCCCCGACATCAGCGCCGTCGTCAGGTTGAAATTGACATTGACCATCTCGACATCCTTGGCCGTGAGGCCGGCGGAACCGAGGATGGCGCCGATATAGGCCTCCTGCAGGCTGGCGACCGAATAGCCGACCTTCCTGCCCTTGAGATCGGCCAGCGTCTTGATCGGGCCATCCTTGAGCACGATCAGGCAGTTGAGCGGCGTTTCGATCAGCGTGCCGACACGGGTGAGCGGCAGGCCTTCCTTGACGTTCAGCATCAGGTCCGGCTGATAGGTGACGGCGATATCGGCCTGCCCGGCCGCCACGAGCCGCGGCGGCGCGCTGGCATCGGAGGGCGCAACGATCTCGACATCGAGATCGCGGGCGGCGAAGAGGCCCTTCTCCTTAGCGATGACGAGCGGCGCGTGGTCGGGATTGACGAACCAGTCGAGCAGCACGGTCAGCTTGTCGGCGGCATTCGCCTCGGCGGCGGACACGACCAGGGCAAACGCCAGCGCGGCGCGCCTCAAAGCGGCATTCATCGAGCATCTCCTCATCGAAGCGAAACCTGTGTTTCCGGCGCCCAAGGCGCGATATGGCGGGTGAGAGCGACGACGGCGGCGCGCAGCAGCAGCGCCATGGCGGCGAGCAGCGCCAGCGCGGCGAAGACGACATCCGTCTGCGCACGACCGTTGGCCATCAGCATCGCATAGCCGAGACCCGCCGAAGCGCCGACCCATTCGCCGATCAGCGCACCGACCGGCGCATAGACGGCGGCGACGCGCAGGCCCGAGGCGAGCGCGGGCAGCGCCGAGGGAAGGCGCAGCAGCATGAGTTCCTGGCCGCGGCGGGCGCGATAGAGGCGGCCGAGATCGAGCAGGCTCTCGTCGGTCCGTGTCAGCCCGTCATGGAAGGCGGAAGCGACGGGGAAGAAGATGGCGATGGTCGCCATCACGATCTTCGAGCCGATGCCGAAGCCGAACCAGAGCACGAGCAGCGGCGCGATCGCGAAGACGGGGAAGGCCTGCGTGACCACCAGCACCGGCATCAGCACCCGGCCAAGCAGCGGCAGGCGCAGCATGAGAAGCGCGAGCAGCACGCCCGTGATGGCGCCGGCGACGAGCCCGATGACCGATTCGGCGAGCGTGGTCGGCGCATCGCGCAACCAGAGTTCCGGGCGATTGACCAGCGCCTGCCAGACCCTCAGCGGCGGCGGCAGCATGAAGGGCGGCGGCGCGAAGATCATCACGACCGCCTGCCACAGCGCGACCAGAACGGCCGCGATGGCAAGGCCGCGCAGCGGCGGCAGGACGGAGTGGAACGATCGCGCGAGAGCCAAGGCGGCCGGGTCCCCAAAGAGAGACCGGACCATGCACGAATGCGAGCGAACCGACTGGCTGAAGCCTTCCCGTCCCTTCGCCGGCATGACCCGGATCAGGTTCTAAGGGTTCGGCCCCAGGCCATCTCAGCTCGCGTTCGCGAACACCCCTCGGAATGGCGGCAGGATGGACGAAGGCAGGCGGCGGCGCAAGACCCGCGCAACGCTCGCCGCGCGGGTCGTTTCAGAACCGCACGGCGCGCGGCCGTCGAATGCGTCAGCTGCCCCAGGCGGCGAAGGCCTTGTCGAAGACGCGCTGGCCGGGCGTGCCCTTTTCGAGCGTCAGGATGGCGCGCTGATCGTTGTCGTAGACGATCGGGACGTCGATCCAGTTCCGCTCGCGCAGCAGCGCGATGTTCTGCTGCATCGTCGGCCCGTCATTGGCAAACGCGATCCAGAAATAGCCGTCCGCCACCTTGGCGGCGGCGCCGTCGAGTGGCTGGCCACGCGATTCCTCGGTCGGCTTCATCACGAGCGCCGGAACCGCCTTGATGCCGCCACCCGGGAATCCGGCCGGCGTATCGATGATGATCTCGACGAGATGGCTGGCCGGGAGTGCGGTATCGGTGTTCTTGCGGAAGTTGATCGTCACCTTGAGATCGCGCTCCGGCACCGTCGCGGTGGCGACGATTTCGGGCCCGTTCGGCGTGTCGGGCTGGAACTTCCAGACGACATTGGCGCCGAGCGCGGTGACGGCGGTGGCGCCGTTCAGCGGCTGCTCGTAGAGGATCGCTTTCTGAGCCACGAGGTCGTCGCCGGGCGCGGTGCTCTGGGTCGTCGCCGGCGCAGCGTCGGTCTGCGGCGCCGTGGTGCCGGGCAGCGTGACCGGAGCGTCGGTGCCGGGAAGCGGCGCCGTCGGCTCAGAGCCGTCCGGTGCCGGCTGAGGCTCGTCGGCGGCGGGGGCGCCACTGTCCGGCTGCATCACGCCGGCGAGCGGATCGGGCTCCGTGCCCTCGGCCGGCGGCGTGGCCGTTATGGTGCGGACGGAGCGCGGCACGACATCCTCGGCCGGCGCATCGCCGAGACGATCGGCATTCTTCGAATTGCTCGACGCGGACGGGGCCTCGGCGGAGGGCGCGGCGCCCTTGTCGCCGGAAATGAGATCGCCGATCACGTCGTTGACGCGCGCGCGCTGCGACCAGCCGAGCGCGGCGATGCCTCCGACCATGAGCAGCACCAGGACGCCGATGATGAGCGCGGGCAGCCGCGAGGGCCGCGCCTTCTCCACGACGGCGGCCGACTGCGCGGCGCGCGGGCGTTTTTCGCGGCGCGGCCGGCGCTCGGCCGGCTCATCGGCGACGAGCAGTTCCTCGTTGAGGCTGTCCTCGGGCCATTCCGACCGCTCCTCGGCCGCGACCGGCGCCACGGCGACGCCCTCGGCTTCGATGTCGCGGTCGGGATCGAAAGCGGGCTCGCGCCGGCGGGCGGCCTCGAAGCCGGGCT
>Ga0209930_1000848_pt1 | contig 58808 bp, 45 predicted proteins | sample ThiBiot_500_biof_2_FD_183948 | JGI IMG/M metagenome (GOLD analysis project Ga0209930, IMG submission 183948) | Wastewater bioreactor microbial communities from Cape Town, South Africa - Thiocy_cont_500_biof (SPAdes) | ecosystem: Engineered > Bioreactor > Thiocyanate-remediating >...
GATGTCCTATGCCGACCTTCGAACTATGCCGATGTGTTCTCCGGATTCGTTGTGGGGTCGCGGTTTTCGCGCTGGTCGGTCGGCATAGTCATAGCGCTGTGAGCCAGGCGAGGATGTCGGGTTCGGGACGGTAGGTTCCGGGTCGGACGCTGGGCGGCCGGGTTCGGTCGATCGCCATTTGTTTGATGGCTATGTCGGCGTGCAGGTAGGTGTCGGTGCTGTGGGTGTCGGCATGTCCGAGCCAGAGCGCGATGACGGAGATGTCGACGCCGACGGCAAGGAGGTTCATGGCCGCGGTGTGGCGCAGGGTGTGCATCGTGACGTGCTTGGCGGCGATGGTGGGGCAGGTGATCGCCGCTGCGGCAACGTGTTTCGCCAGTCGGTGCTCGAGCGCGTCGCGGGACAGGGGCGTTCCGTGGGGGCCGCTGAACAGCGCGACCCCGGGCTGTGTGCGGCGTTCGCCGAGGTATTCCGTCATCGCGGCCACGGTCGCCTTCGTCAGAGGCGTGACGCGCTGGCGTCGTCCTTTGCCGGTGCAGGCGACGTGCGGCCCGGTGCCGAGGTAGATGTCGTCGTAGGTGAGTGAGCAGATCTCGCCGATCCGTAGGCCGGTCTGCACGGCCATGACGAGCAGTGCGTGGTCTCGTTTGCCGGCGCGGGTGTGCCGGTCGGGCGCGGCGAGCAGCGCGTCGGTCTCGGCGCCGGTGAGGAACTCGATTATGGGTCTGGTCGCACGTTTCGGCGGGATCGCGAGGACCTGGGTGATCGTCGCCGCGTGCTCGGGTTGGTCGGGTAGGGCCCGGCCGAGCACGGCCCGGATCGCGGTCAGCCGGGTGTTGCGGGTCTTGGCGCTATTGCCCCGCTTGTGCTGCAGGTAATCGAGGAAGCCGGTGATGTTGGCCGCGGTGACGGTGTCGAAGTCCAGTGCGTCAGCGGGGATGTCGAGCGCGGCTGCCAGGTATTTGAGCAGCATGCGCCAGGTGTCGCGGTAGGAGGCGATGGTGTTCGCCGACAGGTCGCGCTGGGCGCGGGCGAAGGTCGTGAAATACGTTTGCAGGCTGACGGCCAGCGCGTTCATCGTGACCCTCCTTCGGGGTCGGCCTCGAGCATGTTCGCGGCCAGCGCCATCAGTTCTCCGGTCGCGGTCAAATACCAGTAGGTGTGCGCGGCGTCGGAATGCCCCAGCCAGGTCGCCAGCAGGGACAGCACCCGTTCGGGGTCGCTATTGTGTCTGTATGCGCTCGTCATGTGTGCTGTGGCGAACGTGTGTCTGATATCATGCAGGCGCGGGCGGGCCCGGCCGCGTGGGGTGAGCCCGGCGGCCTGCCGGACCCGTTTGAACAGTGCGAAAAACGAGATGTAGACGTATCCGGTGCCCTTGGCGGTGACGAACACCGGGCCGTTGGGGTCGGGACGCGTACTGATTCTTGCGGGCAAGGCGATGTAGGCGGTCAGGGCGGCCGTTGTCGACGGGTCGATGGGCACGAGCCGCTCGGCGGACTTGCCGGCCCTGATCGTGAGCACGTCGCCTTCGACATCGATGTCGTCGACGGTGAGGTTCAGCGCCTCGGAGATGCGCAGCCCTGTGGCGGTGAGCAGGCCGATGACGGTGCGAACGGTAGCGGCGATGCGCTCGCTGGTGAAGGTGGTGCCACACGCGGCGAGCAGCGCGTCGATGTCGTCTTGGCTGTAGATGAACGGCACCGCGCGGGGTTTTTTCGCGGGTAGCAGCCCGGTCGGGATGATCGGCACGTCGACGCCGTTGGCGTTGAGGTAGGCGGCGAAGCGGCGCACCAGAGACAGCCGGGTTGCCCACCAGGACGGGTGCGCGTCGGCGTTGAGGCGCGCCCAGGCCACCGCCTCGTCGATGGTGAACGTGTCGGACCGGCCGCGGTTTTCAAGCCAGGTGCAAAACAGGCTGACCTGGCGTTCGATCTCGTCCAGCTGGAATCCCAGGGCTCGGCGCATCGCCAAGTACTCGGCCAGATGCTCACGTAGCGTCGTCATCGCGGCACCCGCCCGAACGGGACGACGAGCTGACGCAACGATGCGACGTCGACCTTCGCGTAGGCCATCGTGGTGACTGTGTAGGCGTGGCCCAGAAGCTCTTTGGCCTCGGCCAGGGTGCCGCCGGCGGCAAGGACGCCCATCGCGGCGGTGTGCCGTAGCCGGTGCGCGTAGACCCGCTCGATTCCCGCTATGTCCGATAGGCGGGCGATGACCCCGGAGATCCCTTGCGGGGTCATCATTGTGCGAGGCGCCTTGATCCGCACGAACACGGCCCGGTCCAGGGCGGCCGGCCGGACCCGCAGCCAAGCCTCCAGCGCCGCGCCGACGTCGACCGGGATCGGCAGCGAATGCTGCCTGCCCTTGCCGGTCACCTTGACGTGACCTGCGGACCAGTCGATGTCGTCGAGCATGAGACTGGCGGCTTCGCCGGCGCGCAGACCCAGCCGTACCAGGATCACCACGAGCGCGCGGTCTCGTGCCCCGATCGCCGTGGCCCGATCGCATACGGACAGCAGCGCCGCCACTTTGTCGGCGCAGACCCCGCGCGGCAGCGACCTTCGGCTCCCGGCAGGTTTGAGTATCCCGGCGGTCAGATCCGTGACGATTCGGCCCGTGGAAAGCGCCCACCGCAGAAGACACCGAACCGAATCGACGACATGGGCGCGGGTGACAACCCCGTAGGGGCGCCCGATCTCGGCGATGTAGGCGTTGACCATGGGCGCGTCGAGCAGACCCCAATCCACGGCGCCGCCGGCCGGCGTGATCGCGTCCAAAAGTCCGGCGGCGAACCGGCGATTGGCGCCGATGGTCTTCGCGGACAGGCCGCGCTCGTCGCGCATCCACGAACACCACCCGGCGACCGCCGCCCGCACCGCGGTAGCCGGACCAGCATCGCTCTCGCCCGGCGTCAGGTGGCCGGCATCGGTCAAGAACCGGCGCGCCGCGCCCATCGACGACTTCACCGTGGAGCACACGAGATCGCGTGAACGCTCCGCAGCAACGAACCGGCCCAGCAGGTCCTCGTCGATGTCATCGACTCCGGCGTCAACGTTCTGCATCCACATGCTCAGCCGCCTGAGCAAGTTCACGACCCCGGCCGCCGAACCCGGCGAATACCCTTGTGCGCGAAGCCATTCCGAACACTCCGCCAGCACCACCGGCGTCAGTGGGCCCGCCGCAATCCGCGGAATCCGATCCGCGTGCGGGCGGGCCGTCGGCGATCTTTTCGTCACGGACCTCACCTCCAGACACTCCGTGTGTCTGGAAAGCGTCATCCTCGCCGCGCGACTATGCCGACCTTTCGAAACCCGCCAATATCAGTGACCTGCACGAACACGCCACAAATCGGCATAGTTCGAAGGTCGGCATAGGACGTCTAATGCCGACGTCGGCATTAGAAGTCCGAGCACCATGCGACATCCGGTTCACCGGGCGCGAACCGCCGCCCGACCAGGTCCGGGACCGGCGGGTTCTCCTCCGCGGGGATCGTGGTGCGCACCTTGCGGCGCTTGTGCACCCCCACCAGGTTGTTCTCGCGCATCAGCCGTTCGACCCGCTTGTGGTTGGCCTCGATACCGCGGTCGGCCAGCTCCCGGGTCATGCGCGGCACCCCATACGTCTTGTCGCTGGCGCGGTGGATGTCGACCATCATGTTGACCAGACGCGCATCGGCCCAGTCCTTGACGCTCGGCCCGCCGCGTCCGACGAACTGGTAGTAAGCGCTGGTGGAAATCCCTGCGACGGCACACGCGGCCGCCACGAGGAAGCCCTCGGCCTTCCGGGAGTCGACCCAATAGACCCGGGTCATCGTGTTGACTCCTGGACCCAGAAGACCGTTGCTCGTTTTAAGAGCTCACGCTCCATGAGCAGCTGCCGGTTCTCCTTGCGCAGCCGCACCAGCTCGACCCGCTCGTCCGTGGTCAGGCCCTCCTTCTCGCCCCGGTCGATCCGGGCCTGGCGCACCCAGTTCCCGAGCGTCTGCTCCACGATCCCGACACTGCGCGCCACGTCCGCGATCGACCGGTCCTCGTCGAGCACCAACGCGACCGCATCAGCCCTGAACTCGGCCGTGAACTTCCGCCGCCCAGCAGACCCGGCCGGCATCCCACTTGCTTCCATGAACCCCTCCTACACGAGGCGTCCACAAAAACGGGGGATATCCAGAAAACTTCGAGCGCTTCAGTTTTTCCCAGTTCCTCCGGCGCCGGCGACGCGATCATGTCGGTGGGCACCGATACGATCAGACACGCAGGCGGTCTTCATTGACCTAACCTCTACGCCCTTAGGATGATGAAAAACTTGCGGCCTCTAAGAGCACGTCAGCTGGCGCCGGAACGTATGACACATAGGAGTACTGATGGGTGCAAGGACAATCCATCCGTTCCCAGCCAGAATGGCACCTGACATCGCGATTGACCACCTTGATGCCAGGGAAAGCAATACCGAGTTGATAGTCCTCGATCCGATGTGCGGATCAGGAACGGTCCTCGCCGCGGCGGCCGATCGAGGCCATGCCGCGCGCGGGTTCGACGTCGATCCTCTCGCTGTCCTCATGAGTTCGGTTGCGACCAAGCCCGTAGATACTGAGCAGGTCGTCGCTGAGGCCGAGCGCGTCTGTGCGCGTGCGCGGGCGTCAAGGGTGGACGGGCCGCGGTGGGATGACGCAGAGACGCTCAAGTTCGCGGAGTACTGGTTCGCAGAGACGCAGCGTAGTCAACTCAACCGTCTCTCGCGAGAACTGGACGACGTTAGCGAGGACTCCGTCCGTCAGGCGCTTCAAGTGGCCCTAAGCCGGATCATCATTACGAAGGCACCCAAGGCTTCGCTGGCAGCCGACACCTCGCACAGCAGGCCCCACCGTGTGGCGACCGAATCCAGCTACGACGTGTATCGAGGGTTCGAGGGCTCGGTCGCGAGCATCAGAAAGCTGCTCGATCAGCGATCCACTGTTGGGCAGGTGGAGGTCAGTAGGGGAGACGCGCGAGCGCTTGATCTGCCAGATTCGTCAGTCGATCTGATTATTACGTCACCGCCGTACCTCAATGCGATCGACTACCTGCGTGGACACAGGATGTCGCTGATCTGGTTCGGTCACACGATCCCCGAGCTACGCAAGATTCGCTCCCGCAGCATCGGTGCAGAACGCGCGCTCGACGGCGATGCGCTCAAACAAGTCGATGACATGGTGCAGTACATCAAGGACTCAGTGGACGCGCCCGATCAACTTCCAGCAGCGACGATCACTCGCTACGCACACGATCTTGTACTCTTCTCGCGTGAACTCGACCGCGTGTGCAAGGCTGGATCGGAGATCGTCACCGTTATCGGCAACTCTACGCTGCGTGGAAACTACATCCAGAATGATGTTCTCGTTCGAAAGGCGTATGAGTATTCAGACTTCCGTGTCGAGGCTCGCACCGAGCGCGAGTTACCGGAGAATAGACGGTACCTCCCGGTCCGGACGATCAACCGTGAGTCGTCTATGGCCAAGCGCATGCGAACCGAAGTCGTCCTGACGGTGAAGAAGCCATGACTGACTCGCTCGGGACCGCATTCTTCGAATCAGGCACGGTCACGGACCACATCAATGTCGAAATCAGCTTCCAGATCATCGGCCTGTTTTCCGAAGGTCTCTACAGTAGCCCTAACAAGGCGATCGAGGAACTCGTCTCGAATGCCTTCGATGCTGACGCAACTTGTGTCCATACTGTGATGTCACCCGACCGGGCAGCGAGCGACGCATCTATCGCAATCCTTGACAACGGAACCGGAATGGACGCCGCAGGGCTCAAGGTTCATTGGATCGTTGGAGACTCAGTAAAGACGAGCAACCGCACAACCGCCCGTGGTCGCCGCACTATCGGCAAATTTGGGATCGGTAAGCTCGCAGCGTACGTCCTCGGAACCCGCCTGACGCACATCACCAAGTCGGATGGAAAGTTCTTCTCCACAACGATGGACTTCAAAGCGATTCCGACGCCCCCACCGGCGATCGAACGCACTGACGGCTCCGAGAGCGCCGCGATACCACCAGTCCAGCTTCCGCTTCGTGAACTCACCGAGGAGGAAGCCCACAGAACCGTACGTCCCTGGCTATCTGACGACACCGGTCGCGAGAACATCACCCTCTTCGGAGAGGGAGCCGAGGACTCCTGGACTGTCGCGATCATCACGGAACTAAAGCCGATGGCGATTGAACTCTCCGCAGGCAGGCTTCGATGGGTGCTCTCGACGGCGATGCCGCTGCGTGACGACTTCTCGCTGTATTTGAACGGCAACAAAGTCGTCGCTTCCAAGGCGTCAGCAAAGCAGGTCGGGACATGGGTTCTCGGCAAGGACATTCTCACCATCCCGAGCCCTGCGCCCGGAGAACTAGACACCGATACGGACGAGAAGGTACCCGAGGGCGAGTACCAGCATTACCTCCTGGTCGACAAGAGCCTGGGACCTATCAGCGGCTACCTCGAACTCTATGAAGACCCTATAGACGCGGGAAAATCTGAGGTTGTCGGGAGAAGCAACGGTTTCTTCGTCTATGTCCACGGACGACTCATCAACCCCGACGACTCAGGATTCGGTATCGACCGAAACAGCCTTCGGCACGGCACATTCTCACGGTTCCGCCTGGTCATTAACATCGATCGCCTCGACGCCGAGCTCCGGTCTAGCCGCGAAACGTTGCTCGCGAGCCCCGTGGTCGAGCGTGCCCGAGAACTCCTTCGTGGTCTTTTTAACCTTGCACGCACGAAACTGGATGCACACGAAACTGAGACCGCTCGCGAAAGGCGCGCCTCACAGCGATTTGCTGACAGCCCCGCGAGCCTCACTGAGCGACCTATCCTACGCATGGTCGTGGACTCGTACGAGGAGAAGATTCACTCCCGTCATCTCGTTCCGATCGACAAGAAGGAGTTCCCGACCTCTGCCGAACTGATCGCCTTTCTCGAAAGCCGGATCACGAGCGGCGGCGGCCTGATCGGCGATGTCGTATATGAAGACCTCGGCACACTGCTTCCGATGGCAATGCTGGACATCGCAACCGGACAGCTTTCGATCAACCTTGAGCATCCGTTCGTTGCGCATTTTGCAGACGAGTTCAACGATCGCAAGAAGAATCTGCCCCTGGAACTTTTTGCGATGGCCGAGATTCTGCTTGAGGCAGGTCTCCACGATGCGAATCTCGATGGTTCCGCCGCGATAACGGTCCTAGATACTCGTGATGAACTACTCCGTCACCTCGCGCGGTCTTCGGGTGCCCGCAACTCGATCACCGTTGCGCAGGGTTTGATGGCATCGCTAACTAGCGCCAAGGGTCTCGAACTTGCGCTTGTGGAGGTCTTCCAGCAACTCGGCTTCGAGGCTGTTCCGAAGGCAGCAAAAGACGAGCAAGACGGACTCGCTGAGGCGTTCCTGCCCGCGGGGCCGAACGGACAGACCAAGTATCGAGTATCCCTGGAAGCCAAGAGTAAGGAGAAGCCTGGCGGAAAGGTGAAGAAGAGTGGCGTCGAAGTATCCACAATCGCGCGCCATCGCGATGAAGCAGATTGCGATTTTGCAATCGTCGTAGGACCGGATTTCGAGACTGGGCCAGACGACCTCGGCGCCGTGATGCGAGAAATCCAGGCAGATCGGGTAGCGAACCCGACCAAGGGTATAACCCTCATGCGGGCAAAGGACTTGGCGAGGTTGGTAAGGCTGGCGCCAATCAAGCGAGTCAACCTAACCAAGATGCGCGAGTTGCTCGCTACCTGTCAGAGCCCGGCCGACGCGGAACAGTGGGTCGATACCATCGCCGCATCCCAGCCCGAATCCAGCCCACACCAACAGATTCTTGAGACGGTGTGGGAGCTACAGCAAAATGATCGAGACCACACCGCCGAGTATGCGGCTCTCAGAACTGCGCTCCGCCTCACCAAGAAACTGACGATCACCGACACTGAGTTGCGCGAAGAGTGCTTGGCGTTGAGCCGAATGGCTCCCGGCTACTTCATGGCCCGTGAGGACCGAGTGGAACTGAACATCAAGCCCGAAAATGTGCTGGCAACGATCCACGCATATGTTGGCGACCTGCCCCAAGCAGATGAGGAACAGGCCTAGCGACCGGGCAGCCGCTCGTGGTTCACCCGGCACCGCGCAACCCCGAAACCAGAGGATACTGAGCCTATGAGCAACGCGGTCGGCACGAAGGCCAGTCGCGAAGAGGAGATTGCGTTCCTGGCTGTGGAGCAGGTGCTTGGTGTCGACGTTTGGCTGGCGGACGCAGGGGCTGACGACAAAATGCCGGATGGCTGTTTGGCATACCCCGGCAACAGAGGGCGCCAGGGCCTTGTAGAGGTCACCTCACCGCCAGCCGAGCGTTTGTTGGCTGAGTGGGCGCGAACGAAGAGGGCGGGTCAACCCCAGACCGAGAGCGGATCGATCCCGTTGCGTCTGAATGCGTTAGCGCAAGTATGCGCCGGGATGCTGGACACACGGTGGGCACATCAGAACTTCGAGAAACTTCTAGATCAACCGGTGAATGAACGGCATCTCTTCCTGTTTGCGCAGCAGCACAGGGACGGCTCCTACTTCTATGGTCTTTCCGACTCCTACGAAGACAGAACTGGGGAGCAGGTTGATGATCTTGTCCTCCCGCAGGGCATTTCAGACGTCTGGTTCCGTGATCGCGCGAGTCGTGACGCCGACGATCCGCCCGGCGCAACGGAACTCTGGTTGGCTAGGTTTCAAGCGGCATCTGACTGGCACCGTTACACGATCCGTATCGAGGAGCAGCAACTGCCTGCACCTAACCCGAGTGTGATGAGTCGGGACATGTGTCTCACATGAGTCGTGACATAGGTCGCTGTGGAAGCCCGGGCCATCGGCCCGGGCTTCTGTCTTTGTTGCGCCAGTAGGTCTTATTGGGCTCGATGAGGTGGATGGAGAGGATTTCCCCGGTCGCTAGCTCGATCACGGTGATGGTGGTGTTGTCGGCGATGGCGAGTTCAGCCTAGCAAGTACGCAATGGGCATCTGTGGGGTGCCGTCGCCTGCCGTCCACTTTGCGGCACGCTGGGGCCACCAGCAGCGCCGTGGCCACCGCCCGGGGCGGCTTCGGCCGAGGTTGCGGGTCAGGCGTAGTCGGCGGTCACGGTGTGCGTCGCTCCGTCGAGACGGATGGTGCCGCCGTGCGGGACGATCCACTGCGGCCGGGTGTGGCCGAAGGGCACGCCGACGCACACCACGGCGTGCGGGTTGTAGCGGTTGATCTGCTCGACGACGGCGTCGCGTTGAGCGTCGCGCAATTGCGACCGCTCGGCCGCAGAGGGCATCGGCGAGTCCAGCTCGCTGACCGGCGGCCGGGCGACGAGGACGCCCGCGACAAGGTCAAGGATGCCCCGTTCACCCAGTCCGCGCACCCAGCGCTTCACCGTGTCGGCCGAAGGAAGCTCCTCGCTCGTCTCCAGGAGCAGGATCGTTCCGGCGAGGCCGGCGACGCGGGGCAGCTGGCCCGCCAGCGCGATCTGGTCGATGACCTCGATGCAGCCGCCCCAGGTCGGCCCCTCGACAGTCGCGCTCGGCCCTGCCCACCACCAAGGTTCCGTGGGCTCCCGGTCCCCGAATTCCGAGAGCGCACGCGGGTCGGTCCAGGGCCGACCGAAGTCCTCGGACTCCCCAGGGTCGGTGAGGTCGATGCGGCCGCCGTCCAGCAATGCCGCCCGCAGCGACCGCAGATGCACGTCGTCGATGCGCGGGCCCGGCCCGAGATGCACCTGTGTCGAGCCGCCATAGAAACTCGGCATGCCCAGGTTCCACAGGAAGTTGTGCAGATTCGTGTTGTCGCTGTATCCGAGGAACGGCTTCGGGTTGCGCGCGACGACATCGGCATCGATGTGCGGAATGACGGTGATCTGATCGTCGCCGCCGATCGTCGCCAGCACCGCTCGAATGCGTGGATCCGCGAACGCGGCGGTGACGTCGGCCGCTCGATCCTCGGCACTCGCACCGAGCTGGCGTGTCGTCGGATACTCGACAGGGATCAGGCCGGTGGCCTCGGTCAAGCGATGCATCGCCTGCTCGTGTACGGCCGGGGACACGGCCGGCGCGGCGAACGCTGGCGACAGCACGGCGACGCAATCGCCGGGCTCGGCCTTCGGAACAGCAGTCCGGGCGCGAGGGCTCATCGCGTCATCACATCAGATCGTGGCGCCCGCGGGCACCTACCGCGATCGGCCGGAGTCGGCCGACACCACGAGTGACGACGCGTCCACGGCCTCGAAAGCGCCAGCGGGGATCTTCTTGAGTTCGGCTATCAGCGACGGCGGCTACCCCGGATCGGCGTCGCCCTGGAAAAACCACGGCGAGCCGTTGTCCGCCAGGATCAAGCCGTACGTCTGCATGGCACGCAAGATCACCCGCGCGCTACTGCTGAACCCCGACATCCCGAAGCTCGCTTTGAGCCGAAATCGGGCCCCCATCGGCGGGTAGGACGCGACCGAACCGCTGCCGGCCTGGTGACGCGCCGGCCACACGTAGGCGGCCGCCGCCTGGCCGGATCGTGGCGTGATCGCAAACCCCGCAAATCTCCAATAAGTTTGCCGACATGCCTTCACAAAACACCACAGTCCTCCTACTATTCCCACATGATCGCGGCTGGACGAGGCTTGCGTGCGGATGCGGTACGGGACGTTCCGGAGCAGCGTCGACTGCACATCGTCGCGGCGCTCGACGCGCGGGACGGCGTTCGGGCGCAGAGCCTCGCGCAGCGGTTCGGCGTATCCGTGGAGACGATCCGCCGCGATCTGCTCGTGCTGGAGAGGAAAGGGCTCGTCCGTCGGGTCCATGGTGGCGCGGTGCGCGCCGGTTCTCGCACAATCGAGGCGTCGTTCGACGCGCGCAAAGTGGCGAACCTGTCCGCGAAGAGGGCTATGGCGCGCCTGGCTGTCTCGCTCCTCGAGCCGGGCAGCACCGTCATCTTCGATGTCGGCACATCGGTGACCGAGATCGCGCGCGCATTACCGAGAGACTTCTCCTGCCGCGTGTTGACCAACTCGCTCGTCGCAGCGGGGGAACTATCACGCATGCCCCATGTGGAGGTCCTTGCCGCTGGCGGGCGCGTGCGTGCCGGGGATCTCGCGTGCTCAGGACAGACCACCGGTGATTTCTTCCGGGGCTTCTTCGCAGATCAAGTGTTTCTCGGGTCGGGTGGCGTCCACCCCAAAGCCGGCCTCACCGACTATCACCTTGATGAGATCGCTGTCCGAAAAGTGATGATCCAACGGTCGCGCGAGTCGTACGTGCTTGCGGATGCGACCAAGATCGGGCAGATCGCGGTTGGAGCGGTCTGCTCCGTCGAGCAGGTTAGCGCGGTGATCACGGACGACCGCGCCGATCCGGGTGTGCTCGCGGCATTGCGTGATTGCGGAGTCGACGTCCTTGTTGCGCCGACCGAAGGCGACGCGTCAGTCGGCGCGCCTGCACCTGCCTATTTTCCCAAGAGGAGGGCCTGATGAGTGCTGAGCTCGGCGCCGACGAAACGGTGTCCCGCTATGGATACAAGCAGGAAATGTCGCGGACGCTGCACAAATTCGCCTCGTTCGCGATCGGCTTTTCGTTCATTTCGATCACAACGGGCATCTTCACCACGTACGGATCGGTGCTGACTACATCCGGCCCGCTGGGGATCTGGACGTGGCCTCTCGTCGCGCTCGGCGTTACCGGTGTCGCCCTCGTGTTCGGGTTGCTAGCCAGCCGCATTCCGCTCGCCGGCTATTCCTACCAGTGGATGTCGCGCCTGGCCAATCCCGGCTTCGGATGGGTTCTGGGCTGGTTCATGTTCGCGTTCCTGGTGGTCGACGTGGTCGCTGTCGACTACGCCGTCGCCCAGACCGTCTTTCCCGCACTATTCAGCTATACGGCGACGGTCGGCAACACCTGGCTGGTCACAGCTTTGGTGATCGCGCTGCAGGCGTGCGTGATCGGCGCTTCGACGGTGTTGACCGAGCGAGTGAACAACGTCGCCGTCGGGACGGAGATCGTCGGGATCGTCGGCCTGACGGTGCTACTGGTCATCGTCGGCGCCATCCGCGGAATGCTCAATGGCAGTGACCTTTTCAGTAAGGCCGCCCTCGCATCGGACCCGAACTATTTCTCGATAGGCTCGGCAACCCACGTCGGGGCGTGGGTGATGGGCTTTCTGCTCGGAGCGTTCACAATCGTCGGATTCGACGCAGCATGCAACCTCGCCGAAGAAACACACGACGCACCGCGCACGGTGCCCCGCGCGATGTGGACGTCCGTGGTGTTGTCCGGGGTGATCGGCATGGCGTTCCTCGTCGCGTTGACGGTCGCCGGTCACGACTTCGCAGCCTTGGCGAAGTCCGGAACGCCGGTCGCCGACATCGTCGTGGCGGTCCTGGGCACCGTGGTCGGCAAGATCTTCCTCGTCATCGTGGCCTACTCGATCTTCGCGTGCGGCATGATCATCTTCGTATCCACGACCCGCCAGGTGTGGGCGATGAGTCGCGACGCTCGATTCCCGGGCTACAGCGTCCTACGCCGGGTCAACCGGCGCTCAAGAACGCCCCTCGCCGCCGTCGTCACCTGCGGGATCGTCATCGAGGTCGTTCTCGCCGCTTTCGCGAACACTTCCAACGCACTGTTCCAACTGTTCAGCGCCGCCACGTTGATGCCATGCCTGCTGTACCTGGCCACCGTCATCTTGTACATCTCCACCCGCCACCGTCTGCCCGCGGAACGCGGTTTCTCGTTGGGCCGGTGGGAATGGCCGGTCATCATTCTGGCGCTCGTGTGGTTGCTGTTCGAACTGTCGATCTTCCGTGACGATTCGTTCCATCAGCCATGGCTGTATCTCGTCGTCATGGTCGCGATCGGCCTCGTCTACCTGGCCTGGATGCTGATCCGCCGCCGCTCGTTGGCTATGCCGACTGCGGATACGAACCTCGAACACGCCGTCGACGAGGCGACCGGCGCGGCGCCCGGGAACCAGCAGTGACCGCAGGCTGCGTGCTCGCTATCGACCAGGGCACCAGCAGCACCAAGGCGATCGTCGTCGACGAGACGATGACGATACTGGCCGAAGCAGGTGCACCGGTCCACCCGCAATACGGCGCAGACGGCCACGTCGAGGTCGATCCGGAAGACCTCTGGCGGTCAGTGCTGGATGCGGGCCGGGCCGCAGTCGCCAAGGCTCCCCGGCCCGTCGACGGCATTGCTCTGGCCAATCAGGGCGAGACGGTCCTGGCATGGGACCGGAACACCGGACAGTCCCTGTCGCCAGCGCTGGTCTGGCAGGATCGGCGCGCGGAAGGGGTGTGTACGAGACTGCGGGAAAGCGCAGACCTGGTCACTGACATCAGCGGTCTGCAGCTGGACCCGTACTTCTCCGCGCCGAAAATGACATGGCTCAGGGAGAACGGCCACGCAGACGGTGTCGTCACCACCAGCGACACCTGGTTGTTGCACCGGCTGACCGGCGAGTTCGTCACCGACGTGGCGACGGCCGGCCGTGCCGCGCTGCTCGATCTGGACACCCTCGAATGGTCACCGCAGCTCACAGATCTGTTCGGTCTCGATGTCGGCCTCTTGCCTCGCGTGGTCGCCTGCGACGAACACGTCGGCACCACCCGTGCATTCGGCAGGGACATACCCGTCGCCGGCACCGTCGTCGACCAGCAGGGCGCCCTGTTCGCCGAGGCATGCCACCGGGCCGGCGAAGCGAAATGCACCTACGGAACCGGCGCGTTCCTGCTCGCGAACACCGGCGCCAGACCGGTGCGATCAACCGCCGGCCTTGTCGCCTGTCCCGCGTGGAAGACGACCGCTTCGACCGCCTACTGCCTCGACGGTCAGGTCTACACCGTCGGGTCCGTTGTCGACTGGCTCGAGGCGATCGGCGTCATCGCCGGGCCGAAAGACCTGGACAGGTACGCCGCTGACGCCACCCCAGGACGGGAGGTCTTCATCCCCGCCCTCGCCGGTCTTGCCGCCCCGTTCTGGGCGCCGGGCGCGCGCGGCGCGCTCCTCGGGTTGGGCCTATCGACGGACCGTAGCCAGATTGTGGGTGCCGTCCTGGAAGGTCTTGCCGCCGCCGTGGCCGTGCTCTGTCACGCAGTCGACGTAGACCTGGCCAGCCCGCTTTCCGCCCTGCGCGTCGACGGCGGGCTGACCCGATCCGTCGCGCTGATGCAACGTCAAGCGGACCTGCTGCAACGACCGGTCGAGGTCTACGCGACACCGGACGCTACGGCGCTCGGCGCTGCGGCGTTCGCCCGCCTCGGCCTCGGCTGGGCCGACAACGCCGCCGACGCGATCGCTGGGGCCGCGGAGCGCAAGACCGTGTACGAGCCGCAATGCAGCTCTGAGGAGGCCGCCGAACGCGTCGCCCGCTGGCGGTCGGCCGTGGATCTCACCATAGAATCGGCGAGCCATGAGTGAACCGCCCGTCTACGACGTGGCAATCATCGGCGCAGGCGTGGTCGGTGCCGCCATCGCCCAGGCGCTGTCGCATAAATGCGTCGACGTAGTCGTGCTCGACGCTGGTCCCGACGTCGGGACCGGAACGAGCAAAGCCAATACGGCCATTCGACACACCGGGTTCGACGCCAAACCGGGCAGCCTCGAAGCGGCCCTGCTGCGTCGTTCCTACCCGCTCGTCACCGAGTTCGCCGCCCGGACGGGCGTGCCGATCGAAAATACCGGCGCGCTGCTCGTGGCCTGGGACTCGCATCAAGCCGAGCGACTACCCGAACTAGAGACAAACGCCCACGCCAACGGGTGCGACGATGTGACACGCGTCAGCGCGCAGCAGGTATACGAACTCGAACCGCACCTCGGCCCCGGTGCGACCGGCGGCCTGCTCGTCCCCGGCGAAGGCATCATCTGCCCGTTCACGATGCCACTGGCGCTCGCGTACGACGCGCAACTCAACGGCACCGACTTCCGGTTCAACCACCAGGTCACCGCCATCGCTCCGGACGACCGCGGCTCGCACATCATCGAAACGACTCGCAATTCCGTGACCGCACGGTGGGTCATCAACGCCGCCGGCCTGTACTCCGACGTTATCGACCGCATGCTCGGCCACGACAGCTTCACCGTCACACCGCGCCGCGGACAACTGATCGTCTTCGACAAGGTGGCCCGCCCCCTGCTGTCCCGGGTGCTTCTTCCCGTGCCCTCCGCCAAGACCAAGGGAGTGCTGATCGCGCCCACCGTGTTCGGCAACGTGCTGCTCGGCCCGACCGCCGAAGACCTGACCGACAAGACCGCTACAGAAACCACTGCCGAAGGACTCGCGGGGCTCCTCGACAAGGGCCGACCCATCCTGCCCGACCTTGCCGCCGAGCAGGTCACCGCGACCTATGCCGGGCTTCGCGCGGCCACCGGCGAATCCGACTACCAGATTCATTCGTGGCCCGACGAGCACTACATCTGCGTCGGCGGTATCCGGTCCACCGGCCTGTCTTCGAGCCTCGGCATCGCCGACTATGTATTGGACCTTCTTGGAGACGCCGGGCAGCAGCTGCGCGACAAGGAGGAAACGCAAACGCCCCACATGCCGATGATCGGTGAGGCCTTCACACGCCCCTACCAGGACGAGGCGGCAATCGCCGCCGACGCGACCTGCGGTCATATCGTCTGCCACTGCGAACGCGTCACCGAGGCCGAGATCATCGCCGCCACACGGGCTCCCATACCCGCCCGCGACCTCAACGGATTGCGCCGCCGTACCCGAGCGATGATGGGACGCTGCCAAGGCTTCTATTGCACCGCCAACGTCAGCCGACTGTTCGCCGACGCCACGGGACAGACCCTCACCCACCTGTTCGCGGAGGACGAGCAACAATGACCGCCGCCGAAAACACGAACCTGCTCGTCGTCGGCGCTGGGCCTGCCGGACTTGCCGCAGCCCGCGCCGTGGCCGCGGCCGGCCACCACGTCATCGTCATCGACCGGGAAGACGAAGCCGGCGGCGTGCCCCGGCACTGCGCCCACACGGGCTTCGGGCTGCGAGATCTGCACCGCACATACAGCGGACCCACCTACGCCAAAGAGATCGTGCGCCGCACCTTGGCCGACGGCGTCGAGATCCGGACCGGCACGACAGCTACGGACTGGGCCGGGTCTACGAGCATGCACACCACGAGCCGCATCGGGCGCTCTCTGATCAATGCCGACGCCGTGCTGCTGGCAACCGGATGCCGCGAACGACCGCCAAGTGCACGGCTCATTCCGGGCTCCCGACCTGCTGGTATCTATACGACCGGCGCGCTCCAGCAACTCGTTCACCTGGCCGGCCACCCTGTGGGCCGCCGGGCAGTCGTCGTCGGCGCAGAACACATCGCGTTCTCCGCCGTGCACACCCTCCTCGGATCCGGAACCGAGGTCGCGGCCGTCATCACGCCGTCACCGATCCTGCAAACCTTTCAGCTTCTGCGCGCGGGCACCGCCGGAATACACGCGATCCCCGTCCTCTACGGGTGCGACATCACCGCCATCGAAGGCAGCAAGCGGGTCACCGGCCTGAGCATCACGAGCGCCACCGGGATCAGCACCCGCCTCGCCTGCGACACGATCGTGTTCACCGGCGACTGGATACCCGACTACGAACTCGCCCGCTCCGCGAACCTGGCCATGGATGCGGCGACGAAAGGCCCGATCACCGACACCGCGGGTTCTACCAGTCGCCCCGGCGTGTACGCGGCGGGAAACGTCTGCCACCCGGCCGAACCCGCCGACATCGCCGCGCTGACCGGCGCACATATCGGGCACTCGATCACCGCTTGGCTCGACGGAAGTAGCTCTTCAGCCCGCGAATGGCAGCAAAGCACCCTACTCCAGGTGTCGTCGCCGCTCCTCTGGATCAGCCCGCAGCGGCTTGTTCCGAGCCGGCTGCCAGCGTGCGACCGTTTCGTCCTCCGCGCCGAGAAGCAAGCCGGAGCCGGCACCATCACCGTCACCCAACAAGGCCACACGTTGTACCGGCACCGCGTTCGGCGCCTGACGCCCAATCGTTCCCTGACGCTCCCCGCCGATTGGACAACCGCCGTTGATTCCGGCGGGACCGTGGTGATCGGTTTCCAGCCACGGTGAGCCGAAACCGACCCGCATCCGGAGCTGCTACGCCAAGCCAGGTCACGCTGCCAATCGACACCCGTCCCAGTACGCTTCCAGCCTGTCGGCTCGACGACCGGCGAGATCGATGCGAAGCACCTCCGGCGCGTGCCCGATCATCCCCCGCACTTTCACCATGAGGCCATCAGCGGGAATCTCGCGAAAATCGGAGAGCACTACCGGCCGCGCCACAGCAGCGTGCATATAGCCCTGCGTACAGCAACGCCGCACCCGAGGAACATTCACCCAGACCCACACCGTGCCGCCATGATCGGCGACATACGCTCGGGCCGCCTCACCCACCTCTACGCGCATGACGAACACCCCGGCCGACAGTCCGGCTGCACACCGGATCCATCAACGAAAATACTCTCCCACCTGTGCGAAGGAACGCCCGAGCACGGTCTGCTTCGAGCGCTGTTGCGTTGTGGGCCGTGGCGCCCGCGTGCGTCTACCGCGATCGCCCCGAGTCGGCGGACATCATGAGTGACGACGTGTCCACGGCCTCGAAGGCGTTGGCGGGGATCTTCTTGAGTTCGGCGATCAGCGACGGCGGCCATCCCGGATCGGCGTCGCCCTGGAAGAACCACGGCGAGCCGTTGTCCGCCAGGATCAAGCCGTAGGTCTGCATGGCGCGCAAGATCACCTGCGCGCTGCTGCTGAACCCCGGCAGGGCGAAACTCGCCTTGAGCCGGAATCGCGCCCCCATCGGCGGGTAGGACGCGACGGATCCGCTGCCGGCCTGGTGGCGCGCGGGCCACACGTAGGCGGCCGCCGTCCGGGATGTGGTGAACCGGATCGCGTGGTGCACGGCGCCTGCCTTGACCTCGGACCAGCGCAGCAGGCCCGGGAGGATCGGCAGTCCGGCGGCATCCGCAGAGGTCCACCCAGCGGGCCGCAGCACATCGCTCGCGAGCGACCAGTGCGCGCCGGAGCCGGCGGTCCATCCCGTCGCCGTCTGCCGGGAGTCGTAGGTCTCGAACAGTTCACAGGTATCGGCGGTGACGACGATCGCATGCCGGTCTCCGTCCGAGTTCGAGCCGCCCTCGATCAGGGTCGCCGCCGTGAGCGGGTACGCGATCCGGTCCGACTCCGCGTCATAGTCGAAGCGCACCGGAACCCGTTTCGTCCCGGCGGGTGCGATCGTAATGGGAATGCCGTAGGGAACCGGCGCCTCGCCGTAGGAGGGGCCGAAATCAGGGTGCAGTGTGCGGCTCGCGGCGCCCATCGACGCGAGCCATGCGGCACCCTGTTTGGCGAGCGGAAGCTTCGAAATGTCCGAGTGCCAGGCGTTGTCGTTCGGGAAGATCTGACACTTGGTGCCCGAGAGGACATCCGCGCCGCTGGCAACCGGCGCGGGCGGTTTCGCGGACGTCGTCGGTGGGGCGGTGGGAGCAGGCGTGGCGGTCGAGCCGCGTGTGGTCGACGAGGCCGCCGCGGTTTGCGCAGGCCGCGTCGCAGTCTGCGTCACGGTCGATGCGGGTGTCGCCGTGGGCGCCGGTGACGTCATGCTCAACGACGTCGAAATCGACTGCCCCGCAGCAGATGTCGGCGTGAGCACCAACGCGGACGTGGGCGCCTGCCAGGGATCGGGTCCCGTGCTCGCGGCAGTCCCCTCCGCGCCGACACTGGTGGAACCGGGCCCGGCCGTGGACGCCGTCATACCCGTCGACGCGGACCCGCTGGCCGGTCCGGCGGCGGGCGCCGCGCCTTTCACCGTCCCCGCTCCCCCGCCGGTGCACGCAGCCGGCACCACAAGGGCGGCGGCGATGATCATCGCAAGGCGGCGGACGCGCATCGGCCGATTGTAGGCGACGCCCGGACGGGCGACCGGCGATCCATCGAGCGAAAAGCCGTGCCAGGACGAGGCACTGGCGGAACCCGGTCGTGATCGCCTCGACCATGCACGACGACCGCCTATCGTGGGCGATATGCAGGTCGTGCGCGCGGTGGTTTCCGATCATCGTCGCGGCCCTACGGAGATGACGGCGCGCTGCCCCGACACCGCCCGGGGTCGTTCGCGCACCCGAAGCCCGCGAAACGCCGCACCTGCTGCGGCACATCGGACACGGCCCTATCGGGTGAGCCTCTCGCGTGGTGGGGCGGGGCAACAGAGACGATGCCGCCGCCGGCGGAGCCGCGGCGCGAACAGCGTCATACTCGGTGGCTGACAGCCGGAACGGGGCGCGGCGCATGCGAACCCGTCACTCCTCCCCTCGGTCATGATTTCCTGCGTGATCCCAGTTACACTCAAGATTATGCGGAACACATCAACCTTCATGAAAGAATTTGCTGTCCAGCGGATAGCGCCCGGAGACGTGCACGAGGTGCTGGGGCGGCACATCCTCGCCGACGGATTCCCGATGGTGGTGGACACGAAGGCGAGTCGCGGGTCACAGATCGTCGACGCGGCGACGGGCGAGTCGTACCTGGACATGTACACGTTCTTCGCGTCGTCGCCGCTCGGCATGAACCCGCCGGGCATCGTCGACGACCCGGAGTTCATGGACCTGCTGGCCGAGGTGGCGGCGAACAAACCGGCCAACTCCGACGCGTACACCACGCACTACGCCGAGTTCGTCGACACGTTCGCGCGGGTGCTCGGCGATCCGGAGCTGCCGCACCTGTTCTTCATCGAGGGCGGCGGGCTCGCCGTGGAGAACGCGCTGAAGGTGGCGTTCGACTGGAAGTCGCGGCGCAACGAGGCCGCGGGCCGCTCCCCCGAGCTCGGCACGAAGATCATGCACCTGACCAAGGCGTTCCACGGGCGCACCGGCTACACCATGTCGCTCACCAACACCGACCCGGTGAAGGTCGTCCGGTACCCGAAGTTCGACTGGCCGCGCATCGACGTACCGGCGATCATCTTCCCGCTGTCCGAGCACCTGGCGGAGGTCGAGGCGGCTGAGCGGCACGCGCTCGCGCAGGCGCGGGCGGCGTTCGAGGCGAACCCGCACGACATCGCGGCGTTCATCTGCGAGCCGATCCAGGGCGAGGGCGGCGACAATCACATGCGCCCGGAGTTTTTGCAGGCGATACAGGCGATGTGCCACGAGTTCGACGCGCTGTTCATCCTCGACGAGGTGCAGACCGGTGTCGGCCTGACCGGCACGAACTGGGCCTACCAGCAGCTCGGCCTCGAACCGGACGTGGTCGCGTTCGCGAAGAAGGTGCAGCTGGGCGGCATCATGGCCGGCCGGCGTGTGGACCTGGTGCCGGACAACGTGTTTCGCGTTTCCTCACGCATCAACTCGACCTGGGGCGGCGGGCTCACCGACATGGTGCGGGCGCGTCGGCTGCTGGAGATCATCGAGCAAGGCCAGTTGGTGGGGCGGGCGGCGGACCTCGGCGAGACGCTGCTCAAGGACCTGCGCCGGGTGGGCGAGACGCACTCCGACACGGTGTCGAACGTGCGTGGCCGCGGCCTGATGTGCGCGTTCGATGTGGTGACGCCGGCCCTCCGCGGCGACGTCGTGAAAAAGATGTATGACGATGAACATGTCATCGTCCTCGGCTCCGGCGACCGCTCGATCCGGGTCCGTCCGTCACTGGCCGTCACTGCCGAGGATCTGAGCCAGGCGGTGGATGCGCTCGATCGAGTGCTCACCGCGGTGGAAGGGAAGTAGGACCAACCATGGCCGCACAGCCGGTATCCGTTCGCTCGATCGTCGGAGGGCAGGTCGTCGAACCAGACCCGGACGATCGGGTATTGAAGTCCGCCAACCCTTCTCACCTCGACCAAGTGGTGGCCGAGGTGACGCTCGCCTCCGCCGAGACCTTCGCGCGGGCCTGCCGGGCGGCGACCGACGCCCAGCGGAAGTGGGCCGATGTGCCGGCGCCGATCCGCGGCCGGGCCATCGCCACCATCGGCCGACTGGTCGAGGCGAACGCCGACCGGCTCGCCCGCATCGTGACCGAGGAGATCGGCAAGCCGTACGCGGAGGCGCTCGGCGAGGTGCGCGAGATCATCGACACCTGCGACTTCTTCCTCGGCGAGGGCCGGCGCCTGTACGGGCAGACGGTGCCGAGCGAGGTGCCGGACAAGAACCTGTTCACGTTCCGCAATCCGGTGGGCACCGTGGCCGTGATCACCGCGGGCAACTTCCCGGTGGCGGTGCCGTCCTGGTACATCGTCCCGGCGCTGCTCACCGGAAACAGCGTGGTGTGGAAGCCGGCGGAGTACAGCGCGAAGGCGGCGCAGGCGTTCTACGAGATCTTCGTGCGCGGCGGCGGGCTGCCAGACGGGGTGCTCAATATCGTGCACGCGGACGGCGCGGCGACCTTTGCCGGCCTCGAGATGGCTTTGGCCGAAGGGACTCTCGACAAGAGCGGCTTCACCGGTTCCTCGGTGGTCGGCGCCAAGATCGGCGAGCTCACCGGTCGGTACGTGCAGTCCGCATGCCTGGAACTCGGCGGCAAGAACCCGATGGTGGTGTGCCCGGACGCTGACCTGGACCTCGCCGTGGAGGGCGCCCTGTTCGCCGGATTCGGTACCGGCGGGCAGCGCTGCACGTCGCTCGGCACGGTGATCGTCCACGAGTCCGTCCATGACGACTTCCTGCGCCGGTTCGACGCCGCAACCCGTGCCGCCGTGGTGGGCGACCCGACGAAGGACGTGCTCTACGGGCCGATGCTGGCGCCGAAGTTCGCCGACACCTACGAGAAGTATCTCGGCTGGATCGCGCCGCACCACAAGGTGTACGGCTCGACGGGCACCGGCCGGATCTCCGCCTCGAACCCACGCGAGGGCTTCGTCGGGGATCCAGAGGCCGGTCTGTTCTATCACCCGGTGATCGTCGACGGGGTGCGTCCCGACGACGAAATCTTCATGAACGAGACGTTCGGCCCGATCGTCGGCGTGACGACCTACCGGGACCTGGACGAGGCGATCCGGCTCGGGAACAAGCCAGGGTACGGCCTGTCGTCGTCCATCTACACGAACGACCCGAAGTCCGTCTTCACCTTCCGGCGCGGGATCTCGGCCGGCATGGTATCGGTGAATAACTCCACGTCCGGCGCCGAGGCACACCTGCCGTTCGGCGGGAACGGCAAGTCCGGCAACGGGTCTCGCCAGTCCGGCATGTGGGTGTTGGACCAGTTCACCCGCTGGCAGGCGATGAACTGGGACTACTCGGGCAAGCTGCAGAAGGCGCAGATGGACATCGTCGAGATGACGCCCGATATGGACTTCCGGCTGTAATTCCCCGCCCGCCTCGTGTGTGCCAGGTGGCGCCATATCGCCGCGTGGTACACACGAGGCGATAGTTCCGCTGCAGGAGAGCCGGAGAGCCCATGTCCACTCCCGATGAGATCGCCGCCGCCCTGGGGGCGTCCCTCTCCGGTCTGCGCGCGGAGGGTGGTGCCATCTCTTCTCGCGCCACCCTGAGCGCGAACGCCACGCCGAGCGCCAACCTCGCCACGGAGCTGCGGACCCTCTTCCGGGCGCAGGCAACGTCGCGACAGTTGGATCTGGCGGCGCGACGGATGCAGGCGGCTGGGCGCGGCTACTACACGATCGGTTCGGCCGGGCACGAGTCGAACGCGGCGGTCGCGGCGACGCTGCGCCCGACCGACCCGGCCCTGCTGCACTATCGTTCCGGCGGGTTCTATGTGCGGCGCGCCTGGCAGCAGTCTGACTCCGGCGGAGCCGGCATCGACCCGATCGCCGATGTGTTGGCCGGCGTGGCGGCGGATTCGGCCGAGCCCATCGCCGGCGGGCGGCACAAGGTCTTCGGCCGGCATGAGATCGCCGTGATCCCGCAGACGTCCACCATCGCCTCGCATCTCCCCCGGGCGGTGGGTGTGGCGTTCGCTATCGAGCGCGCCAAGAAGCTCGGCGTGGCATCGGCATGGCCGGCGGACGCGATCGCGGTGGCGAGCTTCGGTGACGCCTCGGCAAACCATTCGACCGCCGTCGGGGCGATCAACGCGGCGCTATGGTGCCGGTATTCGGGGCTGCCCATGCCGCTACTTCTGGTGTGCGAGGACAACGGGCTGGGCATCAGCGTGCACACACCGTCCGGCTGGATCGCGCGGACATACAGCACCCGGCCCGGGCTCGAGTACTTCTCGGCCGACGGCACGGACCCGATCGCCGTCCTTAATGCCGCGACGGCGGCCGCAGACTACGTGCGCCGCAAGCGTTCTCCCGCCTTCCTGCACATCGCGACGGTGCGCCTCTACGGGCACGCCGGCTCGGACGTGGAGGCGGCGTACCGCACGCCTCAGGAGATCGCGGCGGATCAGGAGCGCGACCCGCTGCTCGGCACCGCGCGCACGATCGTGGGCCTGGGGCTTACGACCGCGCGGGAACTCGCGGACGAGTTCGCCGAAATCGGAGCCCAGGTCGCGGAGGCCGCCGAGAAGGCGCTCACGTCCACGCCGCTGCTCACCCGGGCCGAGGTCGCCGGGCCGCTCGCGCCGCGCGATACCCACGCCGTGGCAACGCAAGTGACGGCCGCGGAGCCGTCCGCCGCTGTCGGCGCACCGCTCACCGTCGCGCAGTCGATCAACCAGGCGCTGCGCGACGAGCTCGCCCGACGGCCCGAGATGCTGCTGTTCGGCGAGGATGTCGGCCGGAAGGGCGGCGTGTACGGCGTCACCCGGGGACTGCAGCAAACCGTCGGCCGCGGCAAGGTGTTCGACACGCTGCTCGACGAGCAGACCATCCTCGGCCTCGCGTTGGGCACCGCCGTCACCGGCTTCCTGCCGGTGCCCGAGATCCAATACCTCGCCTACCTGCACAATGCCGAGGACCAACTCCGCGGGGAAGCCGCGACGCTGCAATTCTTTTCGCGCGGCCAGTACCGCAACCCGATGGTCGTGCGCATCGCCGGCTACGGCTACCAGAAGGGCTTCGGCGGGCACTTCCACAACGACAACTCCATCGCCGTGCTGCGGGACATCCCGGGCGTCGTCATCGCGTCCCCGTCGCGCGGTGACGACGCGGCTGCCATGCTGCGCACGTGCCTCGCCGCGGCCGCGGCCGACGGCAGCGTGTGTGCATTCCTGGAGCCGATCGCGCTCTACCACACCAAAGACCTCTACGAGGCGGGCGACAACGCTTGGCTCACACCGTATCCCGCTCCTGCCGAGCATGTTCCGATCGGTTCGGCGCGTACCTACGGCGATGGTGTCAGCGGCGGAGACCTCACGATCCTCACCTTCGGCAACGGGGTGCCGCTCGCCCTGCGTGCCGCCCGTCGCCTCGCGCGGTCCACCGAATATGACGAAATTCGCTGCCGCATAGTCGATCTGCGATGGCTCGCACCCCTGCCGGTCGACGACATGCTGCGCGAAGCCCAGGCCACCGGGCGCGTCCTCGTAGTGGACGAGACCCGACACACCGGCGGCGTCGGCGAAGGGATCGTTACCGCGCTGGTGGAGAACGGCTTCCACGGCAGCATCTCTCGCGTCGCGAGCGCGGACTCGTTCGTACCCCTGGGTCCGGCGGCCAACCTCGTGCTCGTCTCCGAAGACGACATCATCTCCGCCGCCCGCGCGCTCATGGGGGCCATGTAGCCAGACCCGCGGTGTTCACAGACGGCCGACCAGGTTTCCTGGGTTCCTGGTAACCTGGGGACATGCCCACACCATTGAAGACCGTCAAGACCACCCTGGAGCTTCCGGCCGACCTGGTCCAGGAGATGAAGCTCAAGGCCGTGCAGGAGCATCGCCGGATCAAGGACGTGGCGACGGAAGCGCTGCGTCGGGGCCTGCTGCCCGAGCAGCGGTCGGAACCGGATCGGATCCGGCATCGGGTGAAGCTGCCCCTGATCCGCGGCGGCCATCCGGCGGCACCCGGTGAAGAACTCACCCCTGAGCGAATCGCGCAGATTCTGGAAGACGAAGACGTCGAGCGATTCTTGCGGGCAAGTGGTGTTTCTTCCTGACATCAACGTTTGGGTCGCCCTCGCGATGCCCGGACATACCCATTATGCCGCCTGTGTTGACTGGCTCGACTCGATTGCCACCAGAACGTCGATTCGCTTCTGCCGGACGACGCAGCAAGGGTTCCTTCGCCTTTCGACGAACAGCGCAATACGGAGTCGCTATGGCAGCGCGCCACTCGACAACGACGGTGCATGGGACGCCTATCGCCAATTTGCCGCGGACGATCGAGTGGGGCCACTACTTGCCGAACCAGATTCCCTGGAAAGCGTGTGGTGTCAACTCTCATCCCGCGCGACAGCATCGCCAAAAATGTGGACCGACACCTATCTCGCCGCGTTCGCCATCACCGCCGGCGCCACGTTCGTCACCATCGACCGGGCCTTCACGCAGTTCCGGGCTCTCGACCTTCGGCTGATCGAGTAGCGCGACGCGAACCGCCCGAGTGGCCGCGACTTACCTCTTGCCGGCACGCTTCTCGCGGATGCGCACGTTGATCCGCACCGGTGAGCCGGTGAAGTCGAAGTCCTCGCGCAGCCGACGTTCGATGAAGCGCCGGTAGCCGGCCTCCAAGAAGCCCGTGGTGAACAGCACGAAGGTCGGCGGGCGGATCGACGCCTGCGTCGCGAACAACACCTTCGGCTGCCGCCCGCCGCGAACCGGCGGCGGGGTCGCGGCAATCAGGTCCTTCAGCCAGGTGTTCAGCCGCCCGGTCGGAATCCGCTTGTCCCAGGAGGCGAGCGCGGTGCGCAGCGCCGCTGCGAGCCGATGCACGCCTCGGCCGGACGTGGCGGAGATGTTGATCCGCTGCGCCCAGGTGACCCGCGCCAGGTCCCGATCCAGTTCCCGATCCGACTCGTGCCGGCGGTCCGCGTCCACCAAATCCGCCTTGTTCATGGCGATCACCAGCGCGCGACCGGATTCGATCACCATGGAGATCACCCGCTGATCCTGTTCAGCCATCGGCTCGGCCGTATCGATCAGCACGACGGCGACTTCAGCCGCCTCCAAGGCATTGTGGGTCCGCAGTGACGCGTAGTACTCGGTGCCCGATGCGGTCGATACCTTGCGGCGCAACCCGGCGGTGTCCACGAACCGCCACACCTCGCCGTCCAACTCCACCAGTGAGTCGACCGGGTCGACGGTGGTGCCGGCCTCGTGGTGCACCACCGACCGGGACTCACCGGTGAGCTTGTTGAGCAGCGAGGATTTCCCGACGTTCGGTTTACCGAGCAGCGCCACCCGCCGCGGGCCGCGCGACACCCCGAACCGCTCCCGCGGGGCATCGGGGACAGCGGCGATGATCGCGTCGAGCAGGTCCCCCGATCCACGCCCGTGCAACGCCGACACCGGGTGCGGCTCACCGAGTCCCAGCGACCACAGCGCGGCCGCGTCGGCGAAGCCGCGCTCGTCGTCCACCTTGTTCGCGACCAGCACCACCGGCACCTTCGAGCGCCGCAACACGCCCGCCATCGTCTCGTCCGTGGTGGTCGCTCCCACCGACGCATCCACCACCATGACGACCACGTCGGCCGCCTCCATCGCCCGTTCCGCCTGTGCCGCAACGGATGACGCCATGCCGCGCGCGTCCGGCTCCCACCCCCCGGTGTCGACGACGGTGAACGTCCGTCCATTCCACAGCCCGTCGTACGACACGCGGTCGCGCGTCACCCCGGGGATGTCCTGCACCACCGCCTCGCGCCGGCCGATAATTCGGTTGACCAACGTCGACTTGCCGACGTTCGGCCGACCGACCACGGCGACCGTCGGCGACGTCACACCTGCCGATTCCCCATCGGTGGATCCGCCTTCGGAATCGCCGCCGGATTCCTCCCAGCCGGCGAGCTCCGCCTCGTCGCTCCACGTTCCGTCCGCATCCCAGGTGGCAGACCAGGTTTCGTCCGACTCCGGCCTGACGTCGTCATCGCTCATGGTCGCCTCCATCGATGCCCGAACCGGGTGCGATCGTCGGCGACCCGGGCCAGTCCACGATCGAGGTCGGCCACCAGGCCCGACAAGTGCTGCTGGATAGTCGATGTCGCCGCGTTGATCGCCGTTCGTCCGGCGCCCGGCGGAATATCGAACGGCTCACCCACGAGCGTGTACACCTTCGGCCGGAAGCGTTTGATCCGCCGACCCGCCGGACGGGCAGTCCCCCGCAGGGCGACCGGAACCACGGTCGCGCCCGCCCGCGCCGCGAGCCAGCCGGCGCCGTGGAACACCTCGGAGACCGAACCGTCGGTGCGCTGGCCCTCCGGGAAGATCCCGATCACCCCGCCGGCCTTCAGGTGGTTCAGCGCGGCGAGCAGCACTTCTCGTTGCGGCGCGGCCCGGTCGATCGAATACTGGCCGACCGTGCGCAGCAGCCAGCCGAGCGGCCCGACGAGCACCTCGGCCTTGATCAGGAACGAGATCCGCCGTGGCAGCCGGCCGAACAGGATCGGGCCATCCGCGAAGGTCGTGTGATTCGCGACGACCACCAGCGGACCGGAGACCGGAATACGCTCCTCGCCACGGATCCGCATGCGATACATGATGTGGGACAACGCGATTCCGATCCGCCGCCCGCGGTCGACGTCACGCGGGCGCCGCCCGACTGGCACCGGATCGCCGAGCCCGCCGAGCCGGAACCACTTCACCGGCAGGGACACGGGCGGGGACACCGGGGCGGTCGCCGCACGGGCGCTGCCGGCAGCGTGCGCGCCACCGGCCGTGCGAGACCCCCGTGTGTCGTAGGCATCTAGTTGCGCCGGTTCGGCGTCACCAGCAGCCACCTCGCCCGGCACACCGGGCAATCCCCGCTCGCGGGCGAGCGCCAGCACCGCCGCAACGGTCTCGGCCACAGTCAGATCCGTGGAGTCGATCACGACGGCATCGTCTGCCGCCGCCAGCGGCGCGGTCGCGCGGCTGGAATCGATCGCATCGCGCAGGTCGAGCCCTTCGGCCACGCGATCCACGGCCACCCGATCCACGGCCGCATCAAACCCAGGCGCATCAGACCCGGCCGACCCCGGATCGACCCGCACCGACCCGCCCGCCGATCTCGCGGCGTCCTGCCGATACCGTCGCCCGGCGCGCACCGCCGCGTCCGCCGTGAGGAAGACCTTCACGGCCGCATCGGGCGCGATCACCGTGCCGATGTCCCGCCCCTCGATCACCATCTGTCCGGAATGCGCGATCTCGCGCTGCCGATCGAGCAGGAATGCCCGCACCGCGGGGATGGCAGACACGGCCGAGACCGCCGCCGTCACGTCCGCGTCCCGGATGCGGCCGGTCACGTCCAGGCCCGCCAGGTGGTGCACCTGCGCGTGCGGGTCCGTCGGAACGTCAAAGGTCAGCCCGTCAAGCGCCGCGGCGACCGCGTCGGAGTCGCCCGGGTCGATCCCGGCCTTCAACACATGCAGGGTGACGATCCGGTACAGCGCGCCGGTGTCGAGGTACCCGGCGCCGATGCGCTCCGCTACCGTCCTCGCCACCGTGGACTTGCCCGTCCCCGACGGTCCGTCGATGGCGATGATGCTGTTCGCAGGGGCCACCGAGGCGGCAACCGTGCCAGCAACCGCCCCGCCCTCCGGCGCCGCATGACGCCCCGCTCCGCTCACCGTCACAGCCCCACCGCCCGATACAGCCGCGAGATCTCGACCGGGTTCAGGCGCCGCACCGTGCCCGGGCGCTGGTGCCCGAGTTGCACCTCCCCGATCTGCGTGCGCACCAGACGCGAAACGGGATGGCCCGTCGCCTCGAGCATCCGGCGCACCAGCCGCTTGCGGCCCTCGTGCAGCACCACCTTCACCACCGCACGCCCGCCGAGAACGTCTACCACATCGAAGGAATCGGCCTTGGCGAGCCCGTCGTCCAGTTCGACCCCGCGCAGCAGCCGCCGGCCCAGGTCACGCGGCACCGGCCCCGGGATCTCCGCCATATAGGTCTTCGCGACGCCGAACGACGGGTGCGTCAGCCGATGCGCGAGTTCACCGTCATTCGTCAGCAGCAGCAGGCCCTCGGAGTCGATGTCCAGCCGCCCGACATGGAACAGGCGCGTCGTAATGCCCCAGTCCGCGAGCAGGTCGCCGATCGTCGCGCGCCCCTCGTCGTCGGACATGGTGGACAGCACGCCCGGCATCTTGTTGAGCGCCAGGTATTCCAGGTCATGACGCAGCACCACCCGGTCGCCGTCGACGTGCACCACGGCGCGATCCGGGTCGATCCGCACGCCCATGTCGCGGACCACGATCCCGTCGACGCGCACCCGCCCGGCCCGGATCATCTCCTCGGCCTTGCGTCGGGAGGCGACACCGGCCGCGGACAGCACCTTCTGCAACCGAACGGGTTCGCCCGCGGAGTCGGTGGAATCGCCTATGACGTTGATGACGTCGTCCGTCGCCCGGGCCCCGTCCGGAACACCGTCGCGATCCCCGTCGCCGGCCTGTCCACGAGCCCCGCCGCCGGCCATGTCGCCACCCTCACTCATCGTCGATCGCATCCACATCCGGCAGCAGCGGGCCGAGCGCGGGCAAATCCTCCAGCGACGCCAAACCCATTCTCTCCAGGAACATCTCGGTCGTCCGATACAGGGTGCCCCCGGTATCCGAATCGGTGCCCTCCTCCTCGATGAGCCCGCGGGCGAGGAGCGTCCGGACGACCCCGTCGACGTTCACCCCGCGCACCGCCGAGATCCGCGCCCGAGTGACCGGCTGCCGATAGGCCACCACGGCCAGCGTCTCCAAGGCGGCGCGGGACAACCGCGTCTGGGTACCGTCCATGACGAACCGCTCCACCACCGGTGCGAACACATCGCGGGTGTAGAAACGCCATCCGCCCGCGAATTCGCGCAGGTCGATCCCCGACCGGGCCTCGGTCAGCCGCTGCGCGATCGCCAGGAGGTGGGCTCGCACCTCGGCGGCGGAACGTCCGACGGCCGTCGCCAGCGCCTCGTCCGTCACCGGTGAATCGACCACCAGCAACACGGCCTCCAACGCGGCCGGCACATCCTCGTCGGCGACCACCGGGGCGGGTGCCGGCTCGTTGAGCGGCCCTTCGTCGGCACCGCCATCGGCCAAGGAGGCATCGCCCAAGGCGGCATCGGACACGGCATCATCCGAAAGATCGTCATACCCGATATCCGGGCTCACCCCGCCGGTCACCGCTCCCCTCCCGATCACTCGTACTCCTCGTCGACCTCGAGGGCACCGTCGGCATGTGCGCCGGTTTCGTCCCCGGTCCAGCGTACGGTGAGCGGACCCATGGGCTCGTCCTGATCGAACGCGACCGCCGCACTGCGGTAGAGGTTGAGCAGGCCGAGGAACCGCGCGACCACCTGCATCACCGACGTGCAGTCGGCAACCAACTCCGAGAACGTCGCCGCCCCAATGGAACTCAGCCGTGACACCAAGGCGGCCGTGTGCTCCGCGACGGATTCCGGCGAGGAGTGTACGTGCGCCATCGACACCGTCGGCGGCGGCGGTTTCGGTGCGAAGACCTCGGTGGCGAGCGCGGCGAATGCGGCGGCGTCCAACCCGATCTGGACCTCCGGCAGCAGGTTCAGGTACCGCTCCTCCAGCGTGACTGCGCGCGGGTAGCGGCGCAGCGCGGTCGACTGCAATTCCGCGAAAAGCTCCGCCACCTGCTGATACGCCCGATACGCCAGCAGCCGGGCGAAGAGCAGGTCCCGGGATTCGAGCAGCGCGATATCGGCCGGGTCCTCCACGTCGGCACCGGGCAGCAGGCGCGCGGTCTTGAGGTCCAGCAGGGTCGCCGCGACCACCAGGAACTCGGTCGCCTCGCCGAGATCCCATTCGGAGCCGAGCGCCCGGATGTGCGCGATGAAGTCGTCCGTCACGCGATGCAGCGCGACCTCGGTGATGTCCATGCGCTGCTTCGAGATCAGTTGCAGCAGTAGGTCAAACGGCCCGTCGAAGTTGTCCAGCCGGACCCGGAACGAGCCCGCGGTGGACGTCGGCGCGCTGCCCGGAACATCGTCATCTCCGTGCTCGCCGCGCACCGGAACCGCGGCGTCCGGCGACATCGAGGCGGCGCTTTCCGGACGCGTGTCGGTCCCGTCGGCCGGCACTGCCGAGTTCACCGCGTGATCCCCCGGACCGGGGTCCCCTCTGCGGTCCCCGCCGTCGCCGTCTCGGTTGTCGCGCGAGCTGCGGGCCGATTCATCACCGAGCGATCACTTCGCGCGCGAGCGCCCGGTACGCCTCCGCCGCGGACGACGCCGGCGCGTAGGTGGTAATGGGTTCGCCCGCCACGGTGGTTTCGGGGAACTTGACCGTGCGCGAGATCACGGTGTCGAACACCAGCTCGCCGAACCGCTCCACCAGCATTGCCACCACATCGCGCGCGTGCACGGTGCGCCCGTCGAACATGGTGACCAGCACGCCGCCGATCTTCAGGTCGGGGTTGATGCGCGACTGCACCTTGTCGACGGTGTCCACCAGCAGGGCCACGCCGCGCAGCGAGAAGAACTCGGCGGCCAGCGGCATCAACACCTCGTGCGAGCAGGCCAGCGCGTTGACGGTGAGCAGGCCGAGCGAGGGCTGGCAGTCGATCAGCACGTAGTCGTAGAGCGGCAGCAGCGGGCGCAGCGCCCGGGCGAGTGTCTGCTCGCGACCGACCTCGTTGATCAGCTGCACCTCGGCGGCCGACAGGTCGATGTTCGCGGGCAGCAGGTCGACGCCCTCGAGCCGGGTCGGCACCAGCACATCGGTGACGGCCGTCGACGGTTCGAGCATCAGGTTGTAGATGGTGCGGTCGAGTTCATGCGCGGGGACGCCGAGACCCGCCGAGAGGGCGCCCTGCGGATCGAGGTCGACGAGCAGCACACGCCGGCCGTACTCCGCGAGCGCGGCCCCCAGGTTGATGGTCGAGGTGGTCTTGCCGACCCCGCCCTTCTGGTTGCACATCGCGATGACGCGGGCCGGTCCGTGCGCGCTGAGCACTTCAGGCTCCGCGACGGGGCGCAGCGGTCGGCCGGTCGGGCCCATCTCGGGGGCGGTCTCGTCCGCGTATGACGGATATGACGATGTCCCGGCCCCCGCGTTGTCGGCCCCTTGTGCGCCTTCGACGGCTGGCCCGCCATGATCGACGGCCTCGCCGTCCTGGTCAACGGGTCGGGGTTCAGCGGGTCGGGGTTCTACGGTGCGCGTCTCGGCTGCCGCGTTCGACTCGCGCCGGGGCGCGCCGGTCGCGGCGATCCACGCTGCGTCATCCGGCTGAGTCATGCCCCGCTACTCCCGTGCTCGCGCTGGCGCCGTCCTCCCGACGGTCTCGGCACCTCAAACTATGCGGCCTAAGACTATGCGGCCGGAGCCCCTCCGACCAACGCGACCCGCGCGGCGGGACCGCAGCCCTCCACGTTGGTCCCCGCTACCGCGCCCGCGGATGCGCCACCGCGTAGACCTCGCGCAGCGCGTCCACCGTCACCAGCGTGTAGATCTGCGTCGTGGTCACCGACGCATGCCCCAGCAGCTCCTGGACCGTGCGCACATCCGCACCGCCCTGCAGCAGATGCGTGGCAAACGAATGCCGCAGCGTGTGCGGCGACACGTGCTCCACGATCCCCGCCCGCTCAGCCGCGTCGCGCAGCACCTGCCAGGCGCTCTGCCGCGACAGCCGCCCGCCGCGCGCGTTCAGGAACAGCGCCGGAACGCCCCGGGCGGCACGGCTCTGCCGCGCGAGCGCCGGCCGACCGCGCACCAGGTACGCATCGACCGCGGCCACCGCGAACGAGCCGACCGGGACGATGCGCTCCTTCGACCCCTTACCGAAGAGCCGCACGATGCCCGCCGACCGATCCACGTCGTCGACGTCCAGGCCCACGGCCTCGGAGATCCGCGCCCCCGTCGCATACAGGAATTCCAGCAAGGCACGGTCCCGCAGGCCCAAAAGGCCGCGCAGGCCCGCGAGCCCGCCAGAACCGCTCAAGCCGCCAGAACCGCCAGCACCGTCCGGACCGCCACCAGCCGCCTCCAGCAGCGCGGTCACCTGCTCCACCGTGAGCGCCTTCGGCAGCCGTTTGGCCTGCTTCGGCGGGTGCACCTCGCGGCTCGGATCGATCGCCGTGATGCCCTCGGCGAGCAGGTACCGATGCCAGCCGCGCGCCGCCGCGAGCGCGCGCGCCACCGACGAGGACGCCAGCGGGGCCGATCCGTCCCTCGGGGCGCGCAGCGATGCCACATACGCGGCGACGGTCTGCTCACCGATCGCGGTCACGTCGGACACACCGGCCGCGGCCAGGAAGCGCACATATCCGGCCAGGTCACGCCGATAGCTCAGGACCGTATTACGCGCCAGCCCGCGTTCGACCGCCAGATGGTCGACGTACCCGGTCAGCGCGGCGACCAGCTCCGGCGAGACCACGGTCGCGTCGTCGGCCATCGGTTCAGCGATCCGGTGCGGTTTCGGGTATGACGCTGTTCACGGCGCCGCCGCCTAGCGTGTCCCGGACAGCTACGCCCCCGGGGGCGGGCTCGGCGGCACCCGAATCGACAACACTGCCCAGGCCGACGGTCCCGCCCAAGTCTGGCGCATCGCCGATCGCGGCGGCCTCGTTCACCAGCGCCGGCGAATCCGTCCAGGGATCATCGCCCGGACGCAACGACATACCGCCGCCGCGCCCCGCATCCCCCGCCCACCCCGCTGCGAGCAGTCCGGCCACCGTGGACGCATCGACGATCCGGCCGTCAAACGCGGCGCCCACGGCATCACCCAGCGCCACGCGCACCACGCGCATGTCCGCTTCCTCGTCCTCCGCGGCGGGCCGCTCGACCGCGGTGAGGCCGGTCGCCAGATACACCCGGACGGCCTCCGTCGAGTAGCCCGGCGAGGAAGCGAGATCGACGAGCACAGACCAGTTCTCGGCGGCCAGGCCGACCTCCTCGCAAAGCTCCCGCTGCGCGCAGGCCAGCGGCGACTCACCGCCCAGGTCCATCAGTCCGGCGGGGATCTCCCACAGCCGTCGCCGGAGCGGGTGCCGGTATTGCTCGACCAGTACCACGCGCCCGACGTCGTCGAGCGCCACCACCGCGACAGCCCGCATGTGGTCGACGATCTCGCGCCGCGCGCTCCCGCCGCCCGGCATCCGCAGGGTGTCCACCCGAACGGAGAAGATCCGCCCCTGGAAATGGTTCTCGGTCGCCAGCACGGTGAAACGGCCGTCCGCCGGCCGATCGGCCGCGAACAGCGTCATACCCGTTGCTCGGCGCTGTGCGATGCGCCCGGTACCGCGACGGAACCCTGCAAAGCCGCGCCGTCCGACGCCGCGGCATCGATCGGCAGCCGCTCGCCGCGCAGGTACTCGACCGCGGCGCCGACGAACCCGGCGAACAGCGGATGCGGCCGCGTCGGGCGCGACTTCAGTTCCGGGTGCGCCTGCGTGGCGACCGCGAACGGATGCAGCGACCGATCGAGCTCCACGAACTCGACGAGGCTGCCGTCCGGAGACGTCCCCGACATGCGCACCCCCGCCGCCTCCAGCCGATCCCGGTAGGCGTTGTTCACCTCGTACCGATGCCGGTGGCGTTCCGAAACCTTCGTCGCACCATAGAGTTCCGCGACCAGCGATCCCTTCGCGAGCACCGCCGGGTACGCCCCGAGCCGCATTGTGCCGCCCATATCGCGCTCACCCGCGACCACGTCCAACTGCTCCGCCATGGTCGAGATCACCGGCTCCGCGCAACCCGGCTCGAACTCGGTCGAGTTCGAGCCGGCCAGGCCCGCCAGGTTCCGCGCGGTCTCGATCACCAGGCACTGCATGCCGAGACACAGCCCTAGCAAAGGGATCCCGTGCGTGCGCGCGTGCGTAATCGCACCGATCTTCCCCTCGATGCCGCGGATGCCGAACCCGCCCGGGATCAGCACCCCCTGCACGTCGGCCAGCGCCGCGGCGGCCCCCGCGGGAGTCACGCACTCGTCCGAGGCCACCCACCGGATGCACACCTTCGACCTGTTCGCGAACCCGCCCGCGCGCAGCGCCTCTGTCACCGAAAGGTACGCGTCCGGCAGGTCGACATACTTGCCCACCAAAGCGATCTCGACCGTCTCGTCGGGATGGTGCACACGGTCCAACAGCCGGTCCCACTGCGTCCAGTCCACGTCGTGGAAGCGCACCCCGAGCCGCCGCACCACATAGGCGTCCAGCCCCTCCGAATGCAGCACCTTGGGGATGTCGTAGATCGACGGCGCGTCCGGGCAGGCGATCACCGCCTCCGTGTCCACGTCGCACATCAGTGAAATCTTGTTCTTGAGCCCCTGCGGGATGTCCCGGTCCGAGCGACACACGAGTGCGTCCGGCTGGATGCCGATATTGCGCAGCGCGGCCACGGAATGCTGCGTCGGTTTGGTCTTCAGTTCCCCGGACGGGGCGAGGTACGGGATCAGCGATACGTGGGCAAAGAACACGTTGTCCCGGCCGAGGTCGTGCCGCACCTGCCGCGCCGCCTCCAGGAACGGCAGAGATTCGATATCGCCTACCGTGCCGCCGATTTCGGTGATCACGATGTCCGGGCGCTTGCCGGTCTCGTCCGGCTCCTCCATCGCGTAGATGCGGTCCTTGATCTCGTTCGTGATGTGCGGGATCACCTGCACGGTGTGGCCGAGGTATTCACCGCGCCGCTCGCGGGCGATCACCGACGAGTACACCTGGCCCGTGGTCACATTCGCGTCCTTGGTCAGGTTGCGATCGAGAAACCGTTCGTAGTGGCCGATGTCGAGGTCGGTCTCGGCCCCGTCGTCGGTGACGAACACCTCGCCGTGCTCGAACGGGTTCATGGTGCCCGGGTCCACATTGAGGTACGGGTCGAGCTTCTGCATCGTGACGCGCAGGCCCCGGGAGGTGAGCAGTCGGCCGAGCGAGGACGCCGTCAGCCCCTTGCCCAGCGAGGACGCGACACCCCCGGTGACGAAGATGTGCTTGGTGCGATGGCTGTCTGAACCGGCTCCGGCCAAGGCGACTCCCGTGCTCATCGCGGCGCCCTGCGGCGACCGCTCCACGGGACTTCACTCTAACATCCGGGCGCGGTCGGCGGGCTCGGTTGGTGCTCGCGGCGGGATTTCGGTGCGGTGTCGCGGGATGCCATCGAATATGACGGTGATGACGATGTTCGCGCTTCCGCGCCGGGCCCTTCCCGGACCTCCCGGGCGCCCCCGGTACCCCTCCGGGTTCTCCGGGTTGGGTGCCTGAGGGTGCGCGATAGCGCACCCAGGGGCACCCAACCCGGGGGGGCACTGGGGCAGAAGGAGAGCGCGGTCGGCGGGGTCGATTGGTGCTCGCGGCTTGATTTCGGTGCGGTGTCGCGGGATGCCATCGAATATGACGGTGATGACGATGTTCGCGCTTCCGCGCCGGGCCCTTCCCGGACCCCCCGGGCGCCCCCGGTACCCCTCCGGGTTCTCCGGGTTGGGTGCCTGGGGGTGCGCTATGACGCACCCAGGGGCACCCAACCCGGGGGGGCACGGGCGCAGAGGGAGAGCACGGGCGCGCAGAAAGGCCGACGCGCGGCCCGGGCATGCAGGGGGTTGGCATGCCCGGGCCGCGCGTCGGTTGTTACGCGGCGGTGCTACTCAGGGTCAGTGCGCGTGCTTGCGCCGTACCCCGAACACGAGCGCGCCGCCCGCCGCGAGCAACAGCATCGCCGCGCCGATCATCGACCACATCGGCACACCGGTGTTCGGCAGCGAACCGCCCACCCCGAGTACGCCGATCGTCACATCCCGCACGACATGCCGGTTCTCGCCCAGCACCTCCACGGTCACCGTCTGCGGATGGCTCGCCCGCAGGCACACATGCACCGTGCCGTTCGCGTCCGCCGTCGCCGACAGCTCGTACTGCCCATCCGGCCCGGACACTCGCACCGTCACCGTCTCGCCCGGCCGGAAGCCGGTCTCCACCAGATCCGCGCACTGGTTCGGCGCCGGCAGCGTCGTCGTCAGCGGCGGCTGCGTCGTCGTCGGATGCCCCGTCGTCGGCGTCGTCACCGCCGTGGTCGGCGTCGTCACCGGCGTGGTGGGTGTCGTCACCGGGGTGGTCGGCGCCGTCGTCGGAGTCGTGCTCGGATCCGTCGTGCCTCCGCTGCCGCCTTCCTGCTTGCGGTTGGCAATGGCGCCGAGGTCGACTGCGGTATGCCCCTCATCGATGACGAACGCATGAGGCGCGCTGTCGAGCAGATAACCCGCTGGCGCCTTGGTCTCGGTGAGGGTGTAGCTGCCCGGCGCCAGCGGCTTCACGAGGAATCGACCGACTGTGGCGTCTGCGTCCTCCGCGCCGTTGTCGATGACGGCAATGGTGCTGGAGTCCGGTCCCGAGGGGCCGGTGATGGTCCATTGAGATCCGCCGAGCAGGTTCTGACCAGAGCTATCGGTCTTCTGCCACGTCACCGACGCCTTGATCGGTTTGATCGTCGCCGTTCGGCCGCCGGTAATGGCATTCACAATGTCGGTGCCATCGCTGCTTTCGACCTTCGCCGCGAAGTACACGCGGTAGTGGCCATCGTCGCCCGGGGTGCGCTGGAACTTCATTCCCGATTTCCGCTGAACCGTAACCGTTCCACCGGTGACACTCGCCTCCAGATTGCCGCCGAGAGTCTGCGTCGAGGTGTCCGAGGCATTCTTGACAGCGTCGGCGAAGCCGGGGGTTCCGACGATGTTCGGATCGATGAATCCGAGGAACGTCACACCCGTCGGCAAGGCGTCGACAATGGCGGGGGGCTCGACACCGGTCGTTCCGTAGTTGCCGTGGGCAATGAAGTCGATCTGGTAGACGAATGGGGTGTCCATCAGATTGCCATCATGGTCAAGAAATGAGTCGACGCTGGTGACCCAGGCAGCGCCGGAGGTAGCGTGGGCGTCGTAGATGAGCTTCTGCGCCTCCCATTCGTTGCCGTAGGACGTCGCCTCGGCTGTCACATCGGACCAGTATTTGGCCTGGTCGGCGCCACCAGTGAGGACGGCCTTGTTGTAGATCGAGTGGGTTTCTTTGCCCTCGAACGGCTTGGTGGTGAGCGTGATCGTGACGACCCATTTCATGTCTACGCCTTGGGTGTCGACGATCGACTTCCCGGCTGGGCTCAGCGAGATCAGCAGGTTGCCCGCCTCGTCCTGGTCCAGCACGAATTTGCTGTCGTCGAGGGGCTGGTTGTTATAGGTTCCAGCGACGGCAACGTTGCTGAGGTTGGTCCCTAAGTCGAAGACGGTGGCGTCGATGTAGTCGGTGATCGTCGACGTTCGCGCATCAATGTCGTGACCGGCACCGACCGTGAACGTGTATTTGATCGTCGCCGAGTCGCCGGGGTTGACGTGGAGTTCGCCGCTCACATTTGTCGTCTTCTTGAAGATGCTGTCGACGTGGTAGCCGTCCTCACCGGTGGGCTGCGGACGCACGTAGAGGTCCGATGTTTTCGACTTCTGTTGCGGGCTTGCCCCGCCGTAATAGAAATTCGCCGTATTGGGGAAGCTGTACTTCTTGGTGCCGGACGGGTAGTTCGCCCCCGCGGCAGTGCCAGTCACCCCGGTGAGTGCGCTGCCGATCGTCGCCGGCGCGTTGATGACCACGTTGGTGGTGTTGCTGTTCCCAACGTTGATCAGCAGCGTCGTGCCGCTGATGCAGTAGGCGCCTGCCGATGTGGTCTTCGCGAAATTGTCTGGATCAGTCGTCGAGCAGCTCGGCTGCTTACTCAGGACGAGGCTACCGCTACTGGCAGCGTCACGCGACACAGTTCCGTCCCACGTCATGCCGGCCGGCAAGGTATCGGAGATGACGATGTTCGGCGCGCTGGCCTCGATGTTTGTCAGATTTGCGGAGAGCGCGTAGGTCACGGCGGCGGGCGCCGGTAATGTGCCGTCCGCGTTTCCGGTGACAGTCCGGCTGGTCCAGTCGACGTTCTTGCCGAAGGCCGTGCCAGGCGTGATGCCAGTGGACTTGGACGCGCTGACGGTGACCGTCGCGCTCTTCGTTCCGGAGCCGTCGAACGTTGCGGAGTTGGTGAGCGTCGACTGAATACCTCCCGAGGCGGCTCCGAGCGCGTCATACTTGTTCTGCAAGTCCGTCTGCAGCGCGGCGACGTCAGTGATCTTCGCCTGGTAAGTGATGACGGTCTTCGCCGGCGCCGCAGGAACATCGATGCCTGCGGTGAAGGACTCGGGCGAGCCGGACACTGCCGGGCCACTCGCGAAGGTGATGGTTGCCAGGCTACCTTCAACCGGCGGATACGGAGTTGTTGTCCACGACGATTGCTTGGCCGCGAATGTCCCAGTCTCGTATGTCATTCCGGCGGGCAGCGTGTCCTTCACGCTCACCGTTCCGGCAGCCGCCCTGTTCGAGTAATACGTGATCGTGTAATCAAGCACCATTCCATTGCATCCACTTGCGTTGACGGTGCCACCCGTAATAGTTACGCAGGAATTGAGCACTGACGGTGTTACCGCTTTCGAGTTCGAACCCTGCGTCACGCCCTTCTTACTCCACGTCAGCTTGGTGCTGACTCTCTGTGGCTCGGCGCCATTCACAGTCACGGAATTCTGGACGCTGTCCCAGGTATACGTCGCGGGCGCGCTGGTATTGCCCGCACCCGTCGTCAGCCAGGTCTTGATAGCGGCCAGCAGCTTGGCCTGATCCGGATAGGCCTTGTATGTGACAACGATCTTCGAGGGTCCGGTGAACGTCGCCGTCCCCGTAAACCCGGCTGCGGTTGATGACGTGACATTCCATGCAGCACCGCAGGCGGAATTAGTGGAGTTCAGTCCCTCGGTATCCCACGTGGTGAGCGAGCAGGTGAATGAGTTGACATCCAAGGTCAACGGATCATCCAGCGCGTCGGCGAGTGTATATGTGCCCGCTTGGGTGCGCACTAGCTCGACGGTGTACTTCACCGTCAAGTCAGCGAGGTTCTTTCCAGCGGCAACCTGCGGATCGCCCGAAGCGTCGATGGTGATGTAGCCGTCAAGGTTCAGGGTCGAATTGTCACGCGTCTTGCCGAAGGCGTTCGCGGTCGGCGCGAAATCACCCGTATCCTTCGCGACGATCACATTGATGTCAGTCGGCGCACCGTCAGCAATTTTCCAGCTCAAATTACTCGACGTATTTCCGGTCAAGCCCGTGACCTTGAAGTCCATCCCGAAGACGCCGCCTCCGCTTCCCGCGAAGTCACCTTTGAATTTCACAGTCAGTGTGTCGCCGGCGAAACCGATGCAGTCGATCGAGTCGTTGCCCCGTGGCACGTTCCCGGCGTCACACGTCGCGGTGACTGGCGGGGTGAACGCCCAGGTGCCGCCAGCACTAGGGAAATCTAATGTGGCCGTCTTACCTGCAGCGTTAGCGTTGTATTCGAACGATAGCGAAGCGTTCTTTCCGTCCTCGACCACAGGCTTGCCGTCGTGAGTGCTGATGCCCGTCACAGTAACGTTGTAAACGCCGGACGCGGTATCCGCATTGGCGACGGAGGTGCCAAGGGCGCCCACCACGGCCAGAGCTAGGACGAGGGCGAGGGAGGTGAGGAGCGCGATGGCCCGGCGGACGCGGGAGCGCGGGGGTGCAGCGAGGTCTATCGGCGGGGTGGAGTGACGGCCCACGGTGTCTCCTTGCGAATTGCTGGCTGGTCGACAAAGCCGCGGGCGCACTGCCCACGGCTCGTGTAAACCGAGCACTCGCTCGGTCCCGACGACGATAACACGAACCGAGTGCTCGCTCGGTGATCATGACAGGTATCCACCATAGGCTGTGATACACGTCACATACAGGGAAGCCCGCACCAAGAGGCACGGAGCCAAGAATTCCTGCATCGCCGACCATGCAACGACATCACCGCGGGCAGCGGCAGATCCACGCCGCCGTCAGATGACGATGGCGGCGATCATCTCCTCGACGACGTTCCCGAACGTCGCGCCCATGTCGACCCGCTCCGGGTCGAGCAGCCACTGCAGCTTCAGGCCGTCCATCACCGCGAAGATCGCGCTGGCGGTCGAGTCGACATCCAAATCGGACCGGACGCGGCCCGCCTCGATGTCCCGCTGGAATCCCGCAGCCAGCATCCGGCACCCCCACAGGTACCGCTGCTGCGCCCACTGATGCGCGGGATGCGCGGGATTGCTCGCGTCCACTGCCATCACGAGTTTCAGCCGAGTCTCGTTGCGGTGCGGCACATTCGCCTGGATCAACATCGCCATGCCACGCAGGATCGCGATGCCGCCCGGGTTGTCCAGAACCTGGATCTGCGCGGCGTCGAGGTCGTCCCGCCGGTCCAGCACCGCGATCAACAGGGCCGCCTTGCTGGGAAAGTGGTGCAGCATGCCCGCCTGCGACATCCCAGCTCGCGTCGCGATCTCGGCGATGGACGCAGCGTCGTACCCGTTCTCGGCGAAGACGGTCTCTGCCGCCTCCAGGATCTGCTCTTTTCGCTCGTCGCCATGGTGCGCGGCCTGACGCTCCGAGAGCATCGACTCGGCGACCGAACCCCACTCGGCCGCCACCGATCCGCGCTCGGCCGGATTTTCATGACGTGTCATATTGGGCGCCAGTGTACGTCAGCCATCGCCGATGACGATGTTCACCCTCCCGCGCCGCGCCCCTGCCGCATCACGTCGCACCCCGAGCCGCGCGGTCACCGCACCCATATATGACGAACCCCCGCTCCCCCTGGACGAGCCGGGGGAAGCGAGGGGCTGGGCCGTCATACTCGATCGACGCTGAAAACGGGAGGCGCGGGAATCCCGCGACCCACCTCACCCCACGGCGAGCGACGGGGCCGGCCTGACACGGAAAGGTCTGGGCCGTCGGCCGGTATGCGGTCTGGTCGCCCCGGCTGGGCCGCGATGTGGGTAGCTACGAGGCTCGGAGGTATGCCGTCAGGGCCTCGCGGGTGAGCTCGGACAGGGTGACACCGTCGGCAGCGGCGCGGTTCTCGGCCTGTCTACGTAGTTGAGCAGGTACACGGACCCGAATGGCGGGCGAGTGGCTGCCGTCGCCGGACAGAGACTTACGGCCCGGGATGAGATTGCGGCGCCGAATCTCATCGAGGGCCTGAGCAGCGAGTTCCTTGGCGAGCTCATCCGTGAGGCGACGGCCGTCGCGTAGTGTGAACTCCTCCGTCTCGAGGTCGATGTCGGAGATCGTCGCGTCGTCATTAATGACGTATTCCCGTGGGTCGATCCGATCTGCGGTCATGACCCCTCCTTCCATGACGGTGGCGATGCCGATCCTCCCCTCCTCGTGGTTGACGGTAGTCGACCGAGACTTGGCCGCACCCATATATAACGAACCCCCCCGCTCCCCCTGGACGAGCGGGGGTAGCGGGGGGCTGGGCCGTCATACTCGATCAACGCTGTGAACCGGACGCGCGGGAATCCGGCGACCCACCTCACCCCACGGCGAGTGACGGGGCCGGTGCAGACGCGTTGGCGCCCGTGCCGTAGCGGCCCACCCCGCCACCGTTCTGCTCGACCAGGGCGAGCACGGTCGCGATCCGGCCGGCATCGGTATCGACGTCGTCGACGGTGGAGACCAGCGCGCTCGCGGCGGTGTCTGCGCGCACCAGGCCGACCGAGCCGGTGGTGCCCTCGGATCCCGAACGGCCGGCGATCACCACGCCCTGCGCCGTCTGCTTCAAGGCCGACGCCATGTCGACGATCATCTGCGCGCGATCCACGGCGGAGTCACCGGTACGTGCCGCCCCGGTGATGATCACGACCGACCGCCCCGGCGCCACCGCCCCGGACGCCGAGATGAAACCGGCCGTCGACAGCGCCGACAAGGCCGCGGTCGCCTCGTCCGGCGTGGCGTGGGTCTTGCCCTTCGAGTCGGTGAGCAGCAGGTTCCCCAGCAGACCGCCGGCGAGGGTGCCGATCTGCGGCGACGCCGGCAATGTCGAGCCGGCCGGCTGGTTCTGGATCACCAGGTTGCGGAGCTGATCGGCGCGGTTCGGGTCGCTGAAGTCGGCCGTCACCTGGATCTGCGCCGTCACCCGCGCGCCGGCACGCGACAGCAGCGACAGTACCCCGTCGCGATCGGCCGGATCCGCGGTATCGGTCGTGATCACCACGACGTCGGTGTTCGGAAGCGTGCCGCGCACCGCGAGCGGGCCGATCGACGAGGCGAACTTGGCGTCCGTCACGAGCCGGTCCTGAAGCTCGGCATTCGACTTGGCCAGATCGTCCCGCTGCGTCGACAGCTGGGTCTTGTCCCCCTGCAGGCCGGCCAGCAGTGGCGAATTGATCTTGGTCGCTCCCAGCACGATGCCCAGCGCGAGCGCCAGGAAGATCGCCGCCAGCGAGACGATGTGATACCGCATGGAGATCATCTAGAACAGCCCCCTTACCCACGCCACCAGGACGTTCCACCAGGTCGCGATCAGATGTGCATAGGTTCCGGACACGTCGGACACCACAAGCGCCACGACGATGGCGGCGGCCGCGGCGAGCACCAACAGCATCACCACCCACCACGAGATCCGCGCCTTGTACAGCCGCAGCACCGCCGACGCCTCGACGAGCTTGTTGGACACCCGCATCCGGATGAGGAACGTCGAGGCGGCGGACCCTCGACCGCGATCCAGCAGTTCCGTCAAAGCGGTGTGCATCCCGACAGTGACGATCAGCGAGGCATCCTTGTCGTGCGCCAGCAGCAGCGCCAGATCCTCGTTCGTCCCGGCCGCGGGGAACGTCACCGCGCCCAGCGCCAGGTCCTGCAGACGCTCCAAACCCGGTGCGTGGCCATCGATATCGGCCGGGATCACCACCTCCGCGCCGCACTGCAGCGTCTTCGCGGCCATTTTCTCCGGGTCGCCGACGATCATCTTCGGCTTGTGCCCCGCGGCGAGGATCGCATCGGCGCCGCCGTCCACCCCGATCAGCACCGGGTGGAAGTCGGAGATGTACTTGCGGAGCTTCTTCAGTTCCGCCGCGGTGTTCGGCGACGCGGTCACCACCAGCACATGCTTGCCGGCCATCACCGTCCGGGTGTCCGGAATGCCCACGCCGTCCAGCAGCAGGGTGCGCTCGCGCTTCATGTATTCGATCGCGTTCGCGGCGAACGCCTCGAGCTGCGCGGCCATCCCGGCCTTCGCCTCGATCAACAGGTCCGCGATGGATTCCGGGGTCTGTTCCGTGCCCTGCGCGATCAGGTTCTCACCGGCGTACAGCGCGCCCTCGTCGAGGCGCACCTTCGCGCCGTCCTTCACCTGCCCGAAGACGTCCTCGCCCACCTCGTCGATCAGCGTCACGTCCGCGGCGAGCAGGATCTCCGGACCGAGGTTCGGGTACCGGCCGGACACCGAGGCCGCCGCGTTGACGACCGCCGTCACGCCCGCGCGGACCAGCGCATCCGCCGTCGCCCGATCGATGTCGACCTGATCGAGTATGACGATGTCCCCGTGCCCCACCCGTTCCAGCAGCGCCTGGGTGTTGCGGGATATCCGCGCCACACCTGTGATTCCGGTCAACTGTTGTGACTGGCGTGACATGAGTTTCATGGGCTCATCGTCCCAGGTGGGGATGCACGCCGGCGGGAGGCGGACACGGCGCGTCACGACGTGTGCACACATTCACAGCACTGTGTGCCGGTTTCTCCTATGACGAAATGCCGGGCCGCGCCATGTCTGTCACTGCTTGCCCGATTTGCGCCCGGCGCTCGGGACCGCTCATGAGGAGGCCTTGGTCTTGTCGTGGAGTTCGGTGATGCCGCAATCTGCGCCGGAAGCCCGGTCGAAGGACCTGATACTTCTCGATACTTCGGAGCAAGTATCGAGAAGTATAAACTTCAGCTGTGCAGCTCAGCCCATATACGCGTGGCGTGGTCGCGTCGTGGCTTCCCGGCCGCGAGGGCGCGTTGGCGCGGATCGCAGCCCGGCTCCAATACACCGCTGCCGCCGCCTGGCAGCCGCAGCGACCCATCCTGGAAGTCGGCCCGCGAGGTTTCGGCAAGACCTCTGTGCTCCGGGAGGCGCAGCGTCGCGCTGAGGCCGACGGCATGCTCACTGTGTGGGTGACGGCGGGGTCCGAGGCGGGGCTCATCGCCGACATCGTCGCCGAGGTCCACCGTGCCGCAACGTCATGGCCTACGTCAGCCCGCCGTCAGCTGAGCAGGGCGGTTCGCGACGTCATCGTGACGGTGGGTGTGCCTGGCGCCGCACAGGTCCAGACCACGCTCGTCCCACGCCATCCTCAAGCAGCGGGCAACACCGAGTTCGCCGAATTCCTGCGGTCCACCTGCGAGCAGGCCGCGAAGCAGTATCACAAGGGCGTTGTGCTGCTGATCGACGAGATCCAGGACGCCAACCTTGCCGGTCTGCGTACGCTGGCGCTGACCTGGCAGCATCTGCAGAGCGAACCACCTCGGAAAGCCACGGTGCCGCCGCCCGCGCTCATCGGCGCCGGGCTGCCCAACTCGGCCACCGTGCTCACCGACGCCGCCTCGTATACCGAGCGGTGGGAATACGAACGGTTGGAAGCCCTGACCCCGGACGCTGCCGAGACGGCGTTGGCCCGCCCAGCCCGGTACCTGGGCGTCGTGTGGCATCCAGCCGCCCTGGGGCATGCCGTGCAGGTCACTCAGGGCTACCCCTACCTGGTGCAGCTCCTCGGCGCGCACGCCTGGGAGCACGCTGGCAATCCCGATCCCGGAGCGACGATCGGCGAGTCCGATGTCGAAGCCGCCACGCTGCAGGCCACCTCCGAACTGACCACCCTGTACCGGGGCCGGTGGGAACGTGCCACATCGGGCGAACAGACATTTCTCACCGCGATGGCCGCCGCCGGCGACGAGCCCGTCCCTCGCTCCCACATCGCAGCGGTCCTCGGCGTGCAGTCACGAGCGCTATCGTCTCCGCGCGCGAGCCTGATCGAGAAGGGCATCGTGATGCCCGACAGGCACGGGTATCTGTCCTTCACTGTCCCCGGCTTCGCTGCATACGTCCGATCCGTGGCATCCGACGAACTACAAGCAGACGCGGCGTCCGCCGCATGGGCAGCGCGTCGGGACGCGCTTACGCCGGAGCCCGGCGAGTAGCTCGCGCGCGGACTCGGCGCGGCGCGGTATGCGGCGAGCCATCTTGCACGCCCGGCTCTCGTGGGGTGACGGTCGCCGGTGTCGGGCGGCGTGAGGCGCGGACGCGGCGTGGCAGATCTTCGTCGGCGCGGGCACGGCCGAGGTCGGTCTCGAACGGGTCCGCGGCCCTTTCGAGGATGTCCAGTACACCGAGGGCGCGGGCCACCCGGAGCATGTTCTCGAGGCTGGCGCCCCGGCCGGTCTCGAGCGCAACGACGGTACCGCGGGAGACGCCGGCACGGTCGGCGATCTGCGCGGCGGTCAGGCCTCGCAAGCGCCGCCACGTGGCGAGCTGGGAGCCGATCGTTCCGAGCGCGCGACGCACCGGCAAGGGTGTGGGTGTGCGCACAACATCACCTCCTCGTGTCAATAGTTCTAGACACTAGGCGTAGTAGCGTTCAATATTCTAATCATTATTGAAGGCCAGCGGCTTGCCGAAATCGGCGTCGAGCACTGCGCGTCGGCGGGAGGCGGGCACGGCATGCACACACATTCACAGCGCTACGTGTCGGTTTCTCCTATGACGAAATGCCGGGCCGCGCCATGTCTGTCACCGCTTGCCCGATTTGCGCCCACTACCTACGCGTCGCTGCGAGGTGGTGCAGTCTCGGGCGTCGCCGCGGTGCGCCGTGTGCGACCCGTGGTCGCGGGCTGCTGCCAGCAGATCGGCCGCGTGCGCCAGCGCGGCTTCGCCGTCCGTGCCGCCGAGCATTCGTGCGAGCTCGGTGACTCGGGCATCCGCCTGCACGGCCCGAACCGCGGAGGCCCCGACGCTGCCGTCAGCGCCAGCGTCCACCACATAGTGCTTGTCGGCGAAGGCGGCAACCTGTGCCAGGTGTGTCACGACGATGACCTGGTGATCCCGTGCCAACATGCCGAGCCGCCGCCCGATCTCAGTCGCCGCCCGTCCGCCGACACCCGCATCGACCTCGTCGAAGACGAGCGTCGCGACCGGGTCCGCTCCTGCCAGCACGACTTCCAGCGCCAGCATGATCCGGGACAGTTCGCCGCCGGAGGCTCCGCGCGCCACGGGCAGTTCCGGCGCGCCCGGGTGCGGGGTGAGCAGGATCTCGACGTGGTCTGCCCCGTCCGGGCCCGCCGCGATCTCGCGACCGCCGACGGCCAGTACGTCGGCGGCGGCGCTCGCAGCCCGTCGCGGCGTCACCGCTATCCGCAGCGACGCCTTGCCCATCGCGAGATGGTCCAGCTCGGCGGTCGCGGCCGCGCTCAGCTTCTCGGCGGCGGCGGCGCGGCGGGCGCTGATTTCTGCTGCCGCAGCGGCGAGTTCGGAGCGCAGGGCCTCGGCGCGTTTTCGCAGGGCGGCGATCGCCTCGTCGGAGGTGTCCAGCCCGGCCAATTCGCCACGCGCGGATGCCGCCCAGGCGAGAACACCGTCGACGTCCTCGCCGTAGCGGCGGGCCAGGCCGCGCAGCAGCGCCTGCCGCTCCAGCAACATCTGTAAGCGCGCCGGGTCGGCATCGAGGTCCGCGACGTAGTGGGTGAGATCACCGCTCACGTCGCCGATCACGGCGAGCGCACCGCGCAGGTCGTCGAGGCGCTGGGTGAGGGCCGGATCGGAGGAGTGCTCCAGCAGCCGGATGGCGTGTTGGACGAGCGCTGACGCGGACGGCTCGTCGCCGGTCGCCTCGTCGGCGGGGCCGGTCAACGCCGCGATCGCTCCGGTTGCCGCGGTGCGGAGCGCGTCGGCGTCGTCGAGACGGCGCACCTCCGCGGCGATCTGATGGTCCTCACCCGGTTGGGGGTCGGCTCCTTCGATGTCCTTGAGACCCAGGCGCAGGACCTGTTCCCGCTGCGCGAGCTCACGCGCCCGGCCGACGCGATCGTCGATCTCAGAGCGCAGGGCCAGATACTGCGACCGGATCGAGCGGTAGTCGTCCAGCTCGGTGCCGAGATCGGCGAACCGGTCGAGCACGGCGCGCTGGTTCGCGGGTCGCAGCAGCACCATTGCCTCAGCCTGACCATGGACGGCGACGAGCGATTCGGTCAGGTCGGTGAGCGCGGACACGGGGGCGGCGCGGCCGCCGATGTGTGCCCGGGAGCGGCCGTCGGCGGACACCGACCGCACAGCGACGAGCGACCCGTCATCGTCCACGTCTCCGCCGACCGTCTCAGCGACGCCGGCGAGATACCCGCGCCCATCCCCCTCGATTGTCAACAGGTCGCCGAGAGCCTCTGCGGCACTGCCGTTCTCGCGGCCTTCAGCGGCTGTGCCGCGAACAGCGTCATACCCGCTGCCCGGGCGGAGCGGAAGGAAACGCGCCTCGACGACGGCCCGCGGGCGGCCGCCGCGCACGCGTCCGGAATCGGCACGGCCGCCGGATATCAGGCCGAGCGCCGTGACGATCATCGTCTTGCCAGCACCGGTTTCGCCGGTGACGACCGTCAATCCGGCGGACGGTTCGATGAGCGCATCGTCGATCACTCCGAGACCGGAGATGTGCAGCTCACCCAACACGATCGCCACGCTATCGCACGGCGCGCGCGGCATGCTGCTGTGTGGCAGTTGTCCACAGGGCGGGATTTGTGGGGTGAGCCGAGTCGCGGTTTCACGGCGCCGGATCAGGGGCGCGGCGATCAGTGCCGGCGGTCGCGCCAGCCGTGCACGGGCAGCGAGAACTTGCGTACGAGACGGTCGGTGAACGGTTCGTCGGTGAGCCGGACCAGTCGCACGGGCTCGGCGCCCGCATTCATGTGCACACGAGAGCCGGGCGGGATCTCTGCGATGCGGCGACCGTCGCAGGCGAGCACGGCCTCGTGGCCACCCGGATCGACGTGCACGGTCACGGTGGACTTCGCGCCGACCACAAGCGGCCTGGCGAACAGGGCGTGCGCATTCGAGGGCACTACCAGGAGCGCTGCGACCGTGGGCCACAGGATCGGCCCGCCGGCGGAGAAGGCGTAGGCGGTCGATCCGGTGGGGGTCGCGCACAGCACGCCGTCGCATCCGAAGGAGGACACGCCTCGGCCGTCAACCTCGACGATGACGTCGAGGATTCTTTCGCGACTGGCCTTTTCGATACTCACCTCGTTGAGCGCCCAGCCAGAGGCGACGATGGAGCCGTTCGACTCCACTTGCATGTCGACGGTCAGGCGTTCGCTGATGCGGTAGTTGCGCCGGATGACGGCGTCCAGTGCCAGATCGACATGGTCGGCGTCCATCTCGGTCAGGAACCCGACGCGGCCGAGGTTGATGCCGAGCACGGGGACGCCGGCGATGCGGGCTTCTTCGGCGCCGCGCAGCAGGGTGCCGTCGCCGCCGAGGGTGAGGACCAGCTCGGCGCGGGCGTCGTCGCCGAGGAATCCGTCGGCGCTGTTCGCGGCACTGGTTGCGGGGCTGTCTGCGGCGCTGTTCGCGGGGCGACCCTGCGCGGTATCCGGTGCGCGGCCGTCGCGCTGGCCCAACCCGTCCGACGCGTGCAGCGGCGTTCTTGGGGACGCACCGGGTGACGCGCTTTCGGGCGCACCAGGGGGCAGGTACGGCAGACCGAGTTCGGCAGCCTCGGGTCCGGCCGCGACAAGATCAATCCCGCCGTCGGCCAAGCGATCGCGCACATGCTCGACGACCCGGCCGATGTCGGGCCGCCCGGTGTGCGCGACCAGCAGGACGCGCCGGGCCAGGCTCGGCGCCGACGATGTGTGCGCGGACCGCGATGTCGTGGCCAGGTCGGCAGCCGTGGGTGCCGCGGGAGGGGCGGCCGGAGCCGGAACAGGGTTCGTCACTGGGTTTGTCGCCGAGTTCATCACTGGGGGCCCCGCTGCACGGCGTCATCGATCAGGGCGCGGTCGGCGGCGGAGCCTCGCATGGCGCCGCGCCGCAGATGCAGGAAGTACTCCACGTTGCCGCTCGGCCCCGGCAGCGGCGACGCCACCGCCGCGACGACGCCCCACCCGAGTTCGCGGGCCGCGTCGGCCACCTGCTGGACGGCGGCGGCCCGAAGTGCTGGGTCGCGCACCACCCCCTGTGCGCCGAGCCGATCCCTGCCCACCTCGAACTGGGGTTTGACCATGGGCACCAGGTCGGCGCCGTCCGACGCCAGGCGGGCCAGCGGCGGCAGCACCAGCGTGAGCGAGATGAACGACAGGTCGGCCACGACGATGTCGGCCTTGCCGCCGATCGAGTCGGCGATCTCGGCCGCCTGATCGGCCGAAAGCTCGCGCAGATTGACGCGATCGTGCACGTGGACGCGAGGGTCTGCCGCGATCCGCGGATCGAGCTGCCCGTGGCCCACGTCCACGGCCGCGACCGCCGCGGCACCGTGCCGCAGCAGCACGTCGGTGAAGCCGCCCGTCGACGCGCCCGCGTCGATCGCCCGGCGCCCCGCCACGTCGATACGGAACGCGCGTAGCGCGCCGAGGAGCTTGTACGCGCCCCGCGAGGCCCAGTCGTCGCCGGCCTGCACGGCCACCTCGGTCTTCTCGTCGACGGGTGACGACGCCTTGTGCACCACGGACCCGCCGACCGTCACTCGACGGTCGGCGATCAGCCTCGCGGCATGTGTCCGCGACCGAGCGAGACCCCGGTCCACCAAAGCGGAATCGAGACGCCGGCCGGACACGTCAACGCGCTCCGCCCGGACGTTCCACGGTGCCGCTGAGCGTCTCCGTGATCACCTCGTGCATCCGCTCGAACACGGCTGCCCGCTCCATCAGCGGGACGTCATCGATCGCCGCGAGGTCAGCCAGCACCGTTGCGAGCGCATCGTACGGGGCCGGCGAACCGGGCACACCCGAGGCGGCAGGCGTACCGGGGACCGCGGACGCTCCGAGGGCGTCGAACGCACCAACGGGGCCCACATCGCCGGTCGGCGCAGCGAATTCCGGCGCAGCGCGATCCGGAGCGGGCGCCGACGGTTCAGACATGTCTCTACGGTAGTCGAGTGCCAGACGGCCGATCAGTCGATGCCCGCCCGCGCGAGCCGCGCTCGCAGAACGTCGTCATCCTCGATGCACGCGATCGCCACCGCTGCCGGCGCCTCGGTGAGCCCGCGCAGGTCCGTGGCCACATACGTGGGCCGCAGCTCGCGCGGGGTCGCCAGCAGGTCGGGAAGGCCGCTCACGCCGGTGAGCACCATCAGGCTGTCCATGCCCGCCGCGCACGCAGCCGCGATATCGGTGTCGAGCCGGTCGCCGACCACGAGCGGACGCTTGGCCCCGACACGATCCGCCGCCGCGTCGAGCAACGGGCGCTCGGGCTTGCCCGCGACACGCGGGCGCCGACCCGTCGCCGTGATGAGCGCGGCGACCAGCGACCCGTTCCCGGGCAGCAACCCGCGGTCGGTGGGCAAGGTCGAATCCATGTTCGTCGCCACCCAGTCCGCGCCGGCGCCGATCGCGAGGCAGGCCTCGGCGAGGTCGCGCCACCCGATATCCGGGCTGTACCCCTGCACGACCGCCACCGGATGATCATCAGCAGACCGGACGGGGACCAATCCGACATCCGTGATCGCCTGGGCGAGCGCCTCGGTGCCGACGACCAGAACAGGGTCGCCGGCACGATGCGAATGGGCGAGCAGCACAGCGGCCGCCTGCGGCGAGTTGACCACCTCGTCGCCAGCGGTCGGGATGCCCCGGTCGGTCAACCGCCGCGCTACCTCGGCTGGGCTCCGCGACGCGTTGTTCGTGACGACGAGCACCTTGGTGCCGACACTCCGCGCCGCGGCCATCGCCTCGGGCGCATGCGGCACCACGGTTCCCGCGAGCAGCAGCGTCCCGTCCAGGTCGACGAGCAGGGCGTCGTACCGATCGACCAAAGCCGTTCCTGCGTCGGAGGTTTCGCTCATGACGACGTGTCGGGCTGGGAGCCGATCGTGTCGCCCGCGCCCGTGTCGGGCTTGTCGGAGGGGCCGAGCTCGCCGGGAGCATCGGGCTCCGCGGCATCGTCGGATCCTGCACCGCGCTCGGACTCCCCGGAAACGCTTTGCGCGTCAGTATTCTCGGGCGCCTCGACGCCTTCGCGCTTCTCGGCAGCGTCAGGGCTGTCTGTCTCGCCTGGACTGTCCGATTGACCGGGCACAGCGTCGTCGGCCGGAGTCTCCGCGGCTGTGTCGCTGGTCTGGTCCCCGTGCGCGTCCCCGCGCACGGCATCGGGAAGGTCGTCGCCCGCGAGCGCCTGAGCGCGCTCGGCGGCATCGGAATCGTCGTCCACATCGGCGTCGGCCGCGCGGACGAACCACTCCTGTGCCTCATCCCGGCGCCCCGTGTCCTGCAACAACGCCGCGTAGGCGTAGTACAGCCGGAATGCGTGCGGAGCCTGCGGATCGACGTCGCCGACCGCGGATCGCAGCGACGCGAGGGCGGCATCGTGTTGCCCCAGATCAGCACGCGCCCCCGCGACGACGATCCCCAGTTCGGCGGCTGCGGCCGGGTCGAGCCCGGCGGCCTCGGGGCTGCGGGCAAGCTCGATGGCGCGCTCCGGCCGTCCGAGCGCCCGCTCGGCGTCGGCCATCACGGCTAGCAGCCCTGGCCCTCCCGCCATGCGCCTGGCGGCACGTAGCTCCGCGATCGCCTCCGCCCATTTGCCGGCGCGATACGCGACGAGCCCGACGGTCTCCCGAACGACCGCGATCCGGCCGCCCTGGGATCTGGCGGCGCGTGCGTGTTCCCAGGCCGCCTTCGGGTCGGTTTCGGCGAGTTCTCCGGCGGCCGCCAGGTGCCCGGCGACGAACTCCGAGCCCTGTTTGCTCAGGCCCCGCAGGTCCGCGAGAACCTCGCCGCCAAGGTCATGTGTGTCGACCCACTCCGGGATCTCCGGCCATGCGTGGCCGTCGTCCTCGGCGCGGATCCGTGAACCCGACGGCCGCTCCCGCTGCGGCCGCTCACCGTACTCACGTTCGTACCGGCCGGGCCTATGGCTGTTGCCGACATCCCACTGCGGGCGGCGGGGCCGCTCTTCGTGCGCGCTGCCGCTGCCGGACAGCCCAAACGGGTCGGCCAGCCCTTCACCGAGTCCGCGACCGCCGCGTTCGCTCCGATCATTGCCCTGGTGTCTGCTGGGCTCCCGGTTACTGCGGTCATATCGCTGACCGCGGTCCCCGGCGCGCTCCCCGTACTCGGTTCCCCGGGCCGCCGAACGGTCGCCGTCGAAGGACCGAGCGCGTGATCCGGGATAGCGCTCGCCACGATCGAAGCCGCGGTCCGAGCCCGCTCCGCGCCCGCCCAAGCCAGCACCGTAATTGCCTCGCGGTGCCCCGAATCGCGCATCGCGACTCTGCCCGCCCCGATCACCGGGACCACCCGAGCGCGTCGTATCGTCGCGTGACCCCCGAAAGCCTGTGCGCGGCGCGTCCTCATGAGTCCCCCGGAAACCGTTGCCGCGCCGGTCATCCCGGCCACCACCAGAGCCTCGCCCCTGCCAGCCGCCGCGCTCGCCCCGCTCGGCCCCGGAAGTACCTCGCGATGCCCTGAAATCTGAGTCACGACTCCGCCCGCCCCGATCACCAAATCCGCCCGAACGCGGCAGGTCGTCCCGCGTACCCCGGAAGCCCGTCCCGCGCCCGTCTCGATCGCCGCGACTGCCACCGTAGGCGTCTTGTCCGGCACCGGAACCCGCGTCGCCGCTGCGGGCGCCTCGATCGCCAACTCCACCGGTGTGCGGCCTGCCGTCATGCTGGCCTCGAAAACCCGCTCCGCCGCGGTCATCTCGGCCACCACCAGAGCCTCGCCCCTGCCAGCCGCCACGCTCACCATGGCCCTCGCCATAGCTGCCACGGTTGGAGCCGACTCCTCGCCCCCCTCGATCACCGGGACCAGCCGAGCGCGTCGTATCGTCGCGTGACCCCCGAAAGCCTGTACGCGGCGCGTCTTCGCGTGACCTCCGAAAGTCCGCCCCACGCCGGTCATTCTGGCCACCACCGGAATCCCGCCCCTGCCAGCCGCCGCGGTCGCCACGAGTGTCACCGTAGGAGCCCCGGTCCGAACTGGCTCCGCGACCCGCGCCACGACCGTCCTGCCAGCCACGTGACGGGGCATCGCCCGGGCGGCGTTCGCGGGAGTCGGTCCGCCCCGACGATCCGCCCCGGAATCCGCCCTCCGAATAGGGCTTCTGATACGAGGAACGCGGCCCGCGTGCATCCGAACCCGAATCGCGGCTCCCGCGCGGATCGCGGTCACTGCGCCCGCCGAAGCCCCGCCCGGAATCCTGTCCATCGCGCCCCGGGCGCTCGAATCCGCCACTGTCGCGGCCGCTATCACGCCACGGCGATCGCGGACGCTCGTCGGGGGAACGACGACTGGCCCACTCCCTCCGAGAAGCGTTACCGCGGAAACTGTCGCCACGTCGCCCGTCCGATGACCGTGCGTCTCCGTCGCCCTGGCGGTCCCTGTCGCGGCCGCTCCCGAAGCCGCCGTATCTCCGGTCGCCGGAGGCGCCCCTGCGGTCGCCCGTGAATCCGGAGTCGTTTCGAGTTCCCTGGCCGTACTGCGGCCAGCCCGATCGGAAACCACCGCGATTACCGCCGCCGCCGACCCCGCCTCCGGCCGATCCGCCGCCCGCGCCCCGGAACCCGCCCGAAGATCGGCTCGGGTACCCGCGCGACTCGCCGCCGCTCTCACCGCGCCCTTCGAAGCGACGTCCCTCAGAGCGACCGCCTTCAAAGCGCCGACCGTCAGAGCGTCGATCGCCATGACCGTGCGGATCCCCCTCGCCGCGGCGGCTGGCGGCACCGTGCGCCTGATCCCGCCCGTCGAAATCGCGTGCCATGTCGCGCTCCTGTCAGATCCAATGCGTCAAAACGTCACAGCATACAAAAAAGCCGTAAGGGAGGCCGGTCGCTTCTCAAAGAAGCGTCCGACCTCCCTTACGGAAAGAATGTCCGGCGGCGTCCTACTCTCCCACGCGGTGTCCCACGCAGTACCATCGGCGCAGAAGGGCTTAGCTTCCGGGTTCGGGATGGGACCGGGCGTTTCCCCTTCGCTATGACCGCCGAAACTCTATGGAGTTAATGGGCACCGAACCCGACCGGCGGTGCCGAAGCACCTGGTCGAATCGGTCTGGCCCGTATCTCCAGAACCGCACAGTGGACGCGTAGCATTTTTGTGGTAAGTCCTCGGCCTATTAGTATCGGTCAGCTGCACACGTTACCGTGCTTCCACTTCCGACCTATCAACCCGGTGGTCTAGCCGGGGGCCTTAACCCACGAAGGGTGGGAGTCCTCATCTTGGAACGAGCTTCCCGCTTAGATGCTTTCAGCGGTTATCCCTTCCGAACGTAGCCAACCAGCCGTGCTCCTGGTGGAACAACTGGCACACCAGAGGTTCGTCCGTCCCGGTCCTCTCGTACTAGGGACAGCCTTCCTCAAGACTCCTGCGCGCGCGGCGGATAGGGACCGAACTGTCTCACGACGTTCTAAACCCAGCTCGCGTGCCGCTTTAATGGGCGAACAGCCCAACCCTTGGGACCTACTCCAGCCCCAGGATGCGACGAGCCGACATCGAGGTGCCAAACCATGCCGTCGATATGGACTCTTGGGCAAGATCAGCCTGTTATCCCCGGGGTACCTTTTATCCGTTGAGCGACACCCCTTCCACAAGGTGGTGCCGGATCACTAGTCCCGACTTTCGTCCCTGCTCGATCCGTCGATCTCACAGTCAAGCTCCCTTGTGCACTTACACTCGAAACCTGATTGCCAACCAGGTTGAGGGAACCTTTGGGCGCCTCCGTTACTCTTTGGGAGGCAACCGCCCCAGTTAAACTACCCACCAGGCACTGTCCCTGATCCAGATCATGGACCTAGGTTAGATACCCAGTACGACCAGAGTGGTATTTCAACGTTGACTCCACCGATACTGGCGTATCAGCTTCAAAGTCTCCCACCTATCCTACACAAGTCGAACCGAATACCAATACCAAGCTATAGTAAAGGTCCCGGGGTCTTTCCGTCCTGCCGCGCGTAACGAGCATCTTTACTCGTAGTGCAATTTCGCCGAGCCTATGGTTGAGACAGTAGAGAAGTCGTTACGCCATTCGTGCAGGTCGGAACTTACCCGACAAGGAATTTCGCTACCTTAGGATGGTTATAGTTACCACCGCCGTTTACTGGGGCTTAAATTCTCAGCTTCGCCCAAAAGGGCTAACCGGTCCTCTTAACCTTCCAGCACCGGGCAGGCGTCAGAGCATATACGTCGTCTTGCGACTTAGCATGCTCCTGTGTTTTTAGTAAACAGTCGCTTCTCCCTGGTCTCTGCGGCCGAAACGCGCTCCACCCGCAAGGGGTTTCACGCACCTCGGCCCCCCTTCTTCCGAAGTTACGGGGGTAATTTGCCGAGTTCCTTAACCATAGTTCGCTCGATCACCTTGGTATTCTCTACCTGACCACCTGTGTCGGTTTGGGGTACGGGCCGCTCAGAGCTCGCTAGAGGCTTTTCTTGGCAGCATAGGATCACTCACTTCGCCTCAATCGGCTATGCATCAGGTCTCAGATCAACATCCCGGCGGATTTGCCTACCGGAACTACCTACACCCTTACACCAGTATTACCACTGACTGGCAGAGCTACCTTCCTGCGTCACCCCATCGCTTGACTACTACCGGCTCGGGTCGCGCGCTTACCTTTGGTTCCCCGAAGGGATCCGCCGGCTCGGGCGCTTAGCATTACCGGGCTCGTCATGGGCGCTCTTTCGCGGGTACGGGAATATCAACCCGTTGTCCATCGACTACGCCTGTCGGCCTCGCCTTAGGTCCCGACTTACCCTGGGCGGATTAGCCTGGCCCAGGAACCCTTGGTCATTCGGTGGGGGAGTTTCTCACTCCCCATTCGCTACTCATGCCTGCATTCTCACTCGTGTGGCGTCCACGGCTGGGTTACCCCGCCGCTTCGCTCGCCACACGACGCTCCCCTACCCATCCGCACGACTGGACCAGATCCGAAGACCTGGCCGATCACAGTGCGAATGCCGCGGTTTCGGCGGTGTGCTTGAGCCCCGCTACATTGTCGGCGCGGAACCACTTGACCAGTGAGCTATTACGCACTCTTTCAAGGGTGGCTGCTTCTAAGCCAACCTCCTGGTTGTCTGGGCGACTCCACATCCTTTTCCACTTAGCACACGCTTAGGGGCCTTAACCGGCGATCTGGGCTGTTTCCCTTTCGACTATGAAGCTTAGCCCCCACAGTCTCACTGCCGCGCTCTCACTTACCGGCATTCGGAGTTTGGTTGATTTCGGTAAGCTTGTGGGCCCCCTAGACCATCCAGTGCTCTACCTCCGGTAAGAAACACGCGACGCTGCACCTATATGCATTTCGGGGAGAACCAGCTATCACGAAGTTTGATTGGCCTTTCACCCCTACCCACAGCTCATCCCCTCCATTTTCAACTGAAGTGGGTTCGGACCTCCACGACGTCTTACCGTCGCTTCATCCTGGCCATGGGTAGATCACTTCGCTTCGGGTCTAGAGCACGCGACTCAATCGCCCTGTTCGGACTCGCTTTCGCTACGGCTTCCCCACTCGGGTTAACCTTGCCACGTACCACTAACTCGCAGGCTCATTCTTCAAAAGGCACGCCGTCACAAGCCCGAAGACTCGCTCCGACGGATTGTAAGCATACGGTTTCAGGTACTATTTCACTCCCCTCCCGGGGTACTTTTCACCTTTCCCTCACGGTACTAGTCCGCTATCGGTCACCAAGGAGTATTTAGGCTTAGCGGGTGGTCCCGCCAGATTCACAGCGAATTTCACGGGCTCGCTGTTACTTGGGAACACATCCAAGGAAGGTCACGTGTTTTCGTCTACGGGGGTATCACCCTCTGTGCCTGGTTTTTCCAATGCCATTTGACTAACACGAGACTTTTTGACTTCCCGTCAGACCGGCAGATCTGACCAGATGGTCCCACGACCCCGAACGCGCAACGCCTGCCGGCTATCACGCGCGATCGGTTTAGCCTCTTCCGCTTTCGCTCGCCACTACTAACGGAATCGCGGTTGCTTTCTCTTCCTGTGGGTACTGAGATGTTTCACTTCCCCACGTTCCCTCCGCATGCCCTATGTGTTCAGGCACGGGTGACAGGACATGACTCCTGCCGGGTTTCCCCATTCGGACATCCTCGGATCTCAGCTCGGTTGGCAGCTCCCCGAGGCTTTTCGCAGCCTCCTACGTCCTTCTTCGGCTCTTGGTGCCTAGGCATCCGCCGTATGCTCTTATTAACTTAGCCACAAAGATGCTCGCGTCCACTGTGCAGTTCTCAAGGTACGGGCGTATCCGATCCCGTTCTCGCCGCAGCGCCGGCAGCTGCCGGCCGTTCGACGCGGAATCGGCCCGATAAGGAAGCTGCCCGCTCCCTCAGGACCCAACAGCGTACCTACGGCCCAACACGATCTGTCTGCTCGTTCCTGCCGACGGGGTACTCGATGAGCACTCCGCAGGCTGTACTGATCGCAGGAGATCGTGGTGAACCGAACTGGTCAGTGTTCCACCCATGAGCTCACCACCGCCGGACATTCGCCGGCGTAGTGGCCTGGACCATCACGATGGATGGCCAGATGCTCCTTAGAAAGGAGGTGATCCAGCCGCACCTTCCGGTACGGCTACCTTGTTACGACTTAGTCCCAATCGCCGATCCCACCTTCGACGGCTCCCTCCACAAGGGTTGGGCCACCGGCTTCGGGTGTTACCGACTTTCGTGACTTGACGGGCGGTGTGTACAAGGCCCGGGAACGTATTCACCGCAGCGTTGCTGATCTGCGATTACTAGCGACTCCGACTTCATGGGGTCGAGTTGCAGACCCCAATCCGAACTGAGACCGGCT
>Ga0209930_1000849_pt1 | contig 58749 bp, 65 predicted proteins | sample ThiBiot_500_biof_2_FD_183948 | JGI IMG/M metagenome (GOLD analysis project Ga0209930, IMG submission 183948) | Wastewater bioreactor microbial communities from Cape Town, South Africa - Thiocy_cont_500_biof (SPAdes) | ecosystem: Engineered > Bioreactor > Thiocyanate-remediating >...
AACAACAACAATCAGCTACTTCATCGATATTACTTCAAACACCAGCAACACAATATCTTGTTGAACCACAATCACATACATTGATTATACCAAATCAAGCACAACATACAGCAACAACGACAATTGTTTCTGTGCCAAAAAAAGCGCCGAAAAAACGAAAACCTAAAGATCCACATGCGCCAAAGAAACCTCTGTCAGCATATTTTCTCTTCTGTGCCGATGAACGACCGAAAGTTCATGGATCACAGACAGGTAATGAATGCACTCTTTTTTATTGACTCATTCATGTCAGTTTCTTGTCTCATTTCTATAATTAAAAAGACAAAAATAACTGAACCCTGGTAATCATATCCATCGAGCATTTCTTTGTTTTTTGCACTTATTATTTATTTGTCTTATTTCTGAATATTTAACTAATTGTTTTTTGTTCTTTTCTTTTTTTCTCGTCAATCCAGGTATGTCTGTAAGTGATACTGCTCGAGAACTTGGTGTTCGATGGAAAAATGCGCCTCCTGAACTGAAAGCTAAATACGAACAAGCAGCATCAGAAAAGAAACATATGTATCAAGCTGAAATGGCCATTTATAAACATCAAACATCTAATGGTTCATCTCCTCCTGAAACTCCTCAAACACCACTAACACCCCATGATTATCAGCCAACATATTCCCAATCACTATCACTACCACCGCCATCACTACCACAACAGCAACAACAGCAGCAACATCCTCAGTTGCAGCAGATTCTTCAACAGCAAAGTTTCAGTTCGTATGATAACGGTGATACAACCGAACCGCCAACTGAATTCGATATGATGGTAGGTGGTAATTCAATAGATGAAAACGATGAATAAATTTTTGGCATAACAACCAAATCATCGGACAGTCTTCAAAATACTTTCGCTTTTTTTTTTGCTATTTATATATATTTTTTTCTCTTCTTCTTCTTCTTCTTTCTCATCATTGAGTGTTTGTTTTTGTTTGTACGTGATTACGCGTGTCTTTATTTTTCATTCAGATATCTGTTTCTGGTGCTTGTGCGTAAAAGCAACGACGACGAAGAAGAATAACTCCAATAGAAAATAACAATAAACGAATATTTCGAACAGACACCCGTCAGAATAGATGAAAATTCATGTGTTTTATTCGTTCTAGACGTAATGTAAACGATTTCAATGGCGTCTTCTCAAATCGAAGAGAAGACGGCCCAACATTCATCCTACCTCATACCATCAACAACAACAACTACCACCACCACAGCACAGATAAATGAAAACCAAATTCTATGTGATATTAAACTCATTTGTACTCAACGGAAAAAAGTTTGCTTCTTTTTTTTTGCGATCTAAACAAGCTTTTTTTTAATTCTTTCGTGAATTAGAAAACCAAACGATATACTTATCTAACATTTGTCGAAAGTCGTCCGAATGATGAAACATGCATCGAAATTCTCGACAAAACTTCATCAACAATCATTTCATTCGATGATTGCATTTCATTTGAATATTTCGATGCAATCAAAAATGATTTTCAATCATACATATACATTTATTTCGAAACCTACACACTCACAATCTTCTTTTCCGATGCGCACATTCAACAAAAACCAGTGATTATTAAACATCTCGATCATATATACCAAAAGAATCTTTCAAAATCATCGAGTCAATCACAAGACATCGGACGATTCGGTACAACTGATAATATTTTACATACATTCGACGTTAAAATTATTCCCTATGACAATATAATCACACGTGATCATGCTCTCGTAGGTCTAGCTCGAATCTATTTCACCACAACTGATCTTTACATAGCACCATTCGAATGTAAACATGAACTTTTAAAAATAACAATTAGTAATCAATGTCCATCGAAAGATAAACACATTCTCTGTATACCATTTTTTACCATAAGACATTACGGAAATCGTTCGAAAATCTTCCTAATCGAATTAGGTAAATCGAACTATGGCAACGGAGAAATTCATATGAGTTGTTTATCATCATCATTGGCTAGTACAATACATTTATTAGTGAGTCCAGTTATTGAAGAACGACCATTAGCTCTTTCATCAGCCTTTCAAAACCAATTATTGACAAATAAACGTCGAGAAAAATCGAAATTTATTCAACCACCGATACAATTAACTCAAGAACTAACTGAAATTCCTAAACGTTCATCGATCGAATCGATAACAAAACCAACACAATTAGTTAAATCTCGATCATTGATTGGATTCTTTCGAAAATTAATCACCAAAAGTCAATCATTCAATCAAACAGATTCCATCATCGAACAACAAACGCCAAAAGCTATAAATAAATTTTTCGAATTAAACATCGACGAAACGAAATTCTCAACAATTCCTCTACAAACAATTGAACATTCATCGCCCACCGACGAAACCTATCTCGACATGGGTTCAACAATTCGAAAAACCGATGAACATATCGAATCGAATGATATTCACGGAGATATTTGCCGAGAATCAACAGCAACTGTCGATATTGGTGTGAATACAATAATTACCATAGCTCCTCATGTACATTCAGCAATGCTTGTTGGAACTACTGTACATATCATAGCTGAACAACGAACAGATTTTCCAATAGGTCAACGTTCGTTTACATCGCCAGCAAGTATTATGGAACCGTTTAAAGCTCAATTGAGTAGTCAAACTGATACATCAACATCTCCTCTATTGACCTACGCATTTGTGACCTTCAATAATCAGGATTCAACAATCAATTGTCGATTAAATTCTGACCTCAGTGTTCTTTCTCTAACTCATCAACAACAACAACCATCGAATATGTTCTCATTTAATCATCTACTTTCGTCATCATCGAGTTCACATATATTTCGAACGCTTTCATTTCCTGCAAATACGAATGCAGATAATTCAAATGGAAACATTCTCATATTCGATGAGCAACCAACAAATTATCTTCTCGGACCACCACCTTCATCGGCAAGCCAAGACGACGAACTGACATCGTCGAATGAAATTGAACAACGTGATACAACAGCCGACAAAGTCGAACGACGTGTTTCCATTGGTGATTTGCCAGCAATATCGCAAAAAGACGAACAACAATTGCCACCGTTTGTTTTATAGAGAAGAGAAAAAGAATTCTTTTTTTTTTCTATGTTCTATTTCTCTATATTTTCTTTTTTTTTTAAAAAATCATATATAGTTGTATTTTAAGAAATAAATATGAATATATGTTTTTTATTTTCTTTCTTTCTCGTTTTTGATGTGTTCAAGTCAACATGATTTCGGTGTGTTTTTCTTTGTTCTTTATGGTAAATAAAAATTGAAAACATTTTAAATGTTAATGGTAACAGACAGAATCAAAAAGAACATTTGCTCATTTTTTTGCATTCTCATTGTTTCTTTTTGCGTCGCCAAGCTAGTAGTAAGCAATTATTTGTACACTGAAGATCAGATTATCTTTTGCACAGATCATTTTGCATTTTACGCTTGAAATGCTTATAGATAGAGGTTCAATTAGGAAATGCATTTTCTCAAACTTCAAGTTCAATACGGTGGCGATGTAAATGATTTTCTTTTTCCGACCGATTCAAGTGATCCGAAAGTTGAAGAACTTCAACGGCACCTTGAAAAGCAATTTAATATACCCGTTGACGAACAACGTGTCATGTTTCGTGGACAAAATCTACATGACAATCCTCAAGGTAGATTACGACAATATGGAATAACCAATGCAAGTCTTATTCGAGTCGTCGGAAGAAAACAACCGATTCGACATTGATCGAACAATTTTCTCTCAATTTTCTTTTTCGTTTTCATTTCATTCTTTTTCGAAATAAATTCAATCGAATCAGCTGCTTCTATTCTCATGAGACAGGTGTTTGATTATCTCTCAATCGATGGATATATTTAACTTGGAATTTTGTTTTTGTTATTCAATAAAACAATGTACGGCATCTTGCCAATTGTTCTCGCGAGTTTTCTCTGTGTTGGCTTGAGTTCAGCTGCTAATTGGGCTGTTCTCGTTGCAGGCTCATCGGGTTACGATAATTATCGACATCAAGCCGATGTTTGTCATGCCTATCAAATCCTACATAAAAACGGCATTCCTGATTCGAATATTGTTGTTATGATGTACGATGATATCGCTCATAATCTTGAGTAAGAACGATACATGTTTTGCATGTTCGATTGTTAGAAGATACTTTTCTTCTATTTTTAGAAATCCAACCAAAGGTATTATTATCAATCATCCCAATGGAAGTGATGTTTACAGTGGTGTACCACATGATTACACTGGACTTGTAGGACAGATAGATTTCGATGGATGGATTGATTGATTGTTTGTGTTTGTTTCAGCATGTAACACCGAAGAATTTTATACATGTTCTACTTGGAGACAAAGAAGCCGTGAGAGGTGTTGGTAGTGGAAAAGTTATTGAAAGGTAAAACTAATCTTTACAGAAGATCATTGATTTCGATTGATGATTTCAGTGGTCCTGATGATAATGTTTTCGTTTATTTCTGCGATCATGGTGCTACTGGTTTGTTGAAAAATTTTCTCTCGTTTTATTATTTCAAAAAAAAACAACAACAAACTTTTCTTTGTAGGCTTAGTTGCTTTTCCTCACGGTACAGTATGTATCTCTTCTCTCGAAACGTTAGACAAATAACAAATCTCTTTTCAATTTCGAATAGTTACATGCAAAAGAATTAAATCAAACACTCACACAAATGTACACTCAAAAAAAATACAAACAAGTAGAACTCAAAAGGTCACTGTGTTTCTTTGTCATACTGATACGTTCGATTTTCAGATGGTAATCTACATTGAAGCTTGTGAATCAGGTTCCATGCTCGAAGATCTTCCAAGTACAATGAACATTTACGCTACTACAGCTGCAAATGCCGAAGAATCATCGTATGCTTGTTATTACGATCAAAAACGTCATACTTATCTCGGTGATGTCTACTCCGTTGTTTGGATGGAAGATTCCGATGCCGAACAAATCGACAAAGAAACATTATTTCAACAATATTCAGTTACGAAAGATAAAACCAATACAAGTCATGTTATGGAATACGGAGATCTGGTAAAAAATAGAAAAAGAAAATTCATTCTTTTGAAATTTCATCTAGAATTTCGGTAAAAATCATAACGTTAGTGAATTTCAAGCAGAAAGTAAACAACAATTCACCAAATCAATGGATCAATTAATAAAAAATAAACAAAATGATTTACTTCGAGTACGAGAAAAAAAAAGAACGACAGAAGTAATTTGTCGAATAAATCTGTTTTTAGAAAGATGCAGTACCAACACAAGATGTTCGAATTGCTACTGTTTCTCGTCGTCTTGCAGCTGCTCAAGAAAATTCACCTGAAAAAGAAGCTCTTCAACGTCAACTAGCTCGATTATATCAAGTCAATTATATATTTTCTTTGAATCTTTGTTAATTTTTTGATTTTCAGGATCGTTCAATTATCAATTCTCATCTCGAACGAATTGCTGCTCATGCTCTCGGCGATGATCAATCCGACTCATACAAACAAATCATCGAAAAACATACGAAATTAACTGAATACGATTGTTATCAATCAGTAACCGAACATATTCACGCTAAATGTTTTGATCTACAAGTTTGTTCTTTTATTTGATCGACGATAAATAAATCGAGTGTATTTTTAGAATGAATTCGTCCTTCATCGTCTTTACATTATGGCTAATTTATGCCAAGTTGGTTTACCTGGTTCAGTCATCAGACAATCAATTGATTCCGTATGCAATCAACGGCTTCATTTTGATTATTGAAAACAATAGTTACATGCAAACATTATATTGCATTACCTTTTGCATTGTTATGAATTCGATTGATTCTTTTCTTTTTTTGTTCGCCTTGTTTTTAAGTAAATATAAAAAAGAAAAGAAAAAACAATTCTCGAGTGAAACAGACACTATACCGCGAATCGATGTCGTCTGATGATGAGAATGAACAATTTTATTTTCAACAGAAAAATTATTTTCAACGATTTCAACAAAATGATACAACTCATACGAAATCAATTCGACATGCGTTACAATATTTCCTAGAAGACATTAAACAAAATCGACAGAAAACTATTGAACATTTTCTTAACGAAACAATGATTCGTGATATATTTATTTCAATTGGAAAGTTATTACTTTCGAAAGACGAACGGTAAACGAAATAAAAATAATCAGCAATGAGTTGTGAAAGAGAGAGAAATTTACTTTCGATTAGAATCTGTGGCAATAGTGCTTATGTCCTAGGTACAACAGTAGAGTTCGAACGAGGTCTTCAAGAATTTCTTACGATCTTCTCTGATCAACAAACAATGAAATCAATTGATATGGTCAAAACTCTATCTCAATTATTAGTTCATACAGATACCGATTGTGTATTGAATGCAACGGGTACACTCGGCACACTAGTACGCAGGTTTTTATTGATTTTCATTTGATTTTAATCTCGAAAATATTCTAGTGTGGATCGAAAGATGGTCGACAAATGATTTTAAAACATAATTCTATATCTCAATTGATCGTAAATACATCGAATCTATTGAATTGTTCGAATTTATGGACGGCAAGTAATGCTGCATTGATTTTAGCCAGGTAAACGAGAGAATACAAATCAATATTTGAAATATATATTTTGTTTTGTTTCAATTAGAATCACAGTTGATGAACTGGGTTGTCGATTGATTTTAACTCATGTTAAACATCAAGATATACTTAATCAATTATTAGACGCATTGAAAATCGATGACCCGAGTCGAACAACAAATATTGCATTTGCTCTTGCGAGATTGATCGAAGATGAAAATGGAAAGAAAACATTGATCAATGATTGTGGAGAACGAAAATTTGTAAATTATGAAACATAAACAACAACAGATGATTTTATTGTTTCTATTTTTAAGTTCGATTCTTTGTTAACTATGTTAGCAGTTCACGATGACAAAGGTTTGAATAAGAATGCTTGCTATGCGCTTAGTTGTTTGTGTTCGAGTGAATACGGTTTTCAATTATGTGTCCAATCGATTACGATTTTCTATCGAATACTATTGTCAATTGAAACCATTCTTCAATCGACTGAACATGAAACTGTTTGGTTCGCTTTAATGTATCGAACGATTTGATTTTGTTGAAAAAATTCAATTGAAAAATTTTCTAGGTGTTTGACATCGATTGGAAAACATGAAGGTGCTAATGAACATTTATGTTATTCGAATAATTTATTAGATATTATCAAACAAATACAAAATAATTGGAAAGAATGTAAAGATATTCAAAGTGAAGCGAAACTACTTTGGTTTATGATACATCGAAATGATCGACCACCACCACCGAAAATCGATAGTAAAATGTTTCATTTCGAATTTTGTTTTGCAATGCGAACGATGTTTGAATAGATTGTCAAGAGAAATCAGTTGACATATCATGGGATCCATGTGAAAATGATGATCAGATTAAATATCGTCTCATTCTGAGTAAGAATTTCGATTGAGAGAAACAAAAACGAACGTATAATTTCATTTAGATGAAAATTCAGTTTTAGTCACAACGAAAACTCGTTTTTCAATCGATGATTTAACACCGAATACGACCTATCACGTCAAGATTCAATATGTCACTGAATATGGCGACAGTCTTGCTAGTCATCCAACTACGTTTCATACAGATGATCAATGTAAAACTGAAAGAAAAGCAAAAGAAATTGAAAATATTCGCCTGTTGTTTAGTACCACCAGGTGTTATCAATTTTCATGTTGCTCGTACGACAACAACAGCAATTCGTTTAGCATGGGAGACGCCTGATCTAACTGTTTGTAATTCTTTCAAAGGTTATCAAGTGTATCTAAGTAAAATCGAGTCTTATTCATAAATGCAAACTTCAATTATTAGTCTAGATAATACTGAATATGAATTAACTGCTGATTGTGGTATAACTTTAACGTCTTTATTAGCTGATACATCCTATCAAGTCGATGTTTGTATAATCACGGCCAAAGGCAAAGGACCAATGAGTTCATTGAATGCTAGAACGGATTCAGCTGGTATTCGAAATAAATCTCTATGAAATTATGAAATTCATTGCTGATTTCAGGTGAAATACTTCCACCTCCGCCAACATTTTCTGTTATTGGCCGTCGTGAATTACATGTTAAATGGCAAGCCCCTGAGGTTATCTCTGGTCGTCTATCTCGCTATGAACTTCTCTGTAATAATCGATGTATCTATTCGGGTACCGATCAAGAATATCACGCAACAATGCTCAAACCCGATCGAGAATATACAATCATCGTTGTTGTTATAACCAATGAAGGACGATTTTGCAGTCGACCAGCTAAAGTTCGAACACTGAAAGATGAATGTTTGTCTTTTTTTTTCAATGTTTATCAGATAACGAAAAAAAATGAGAAATTGTTTTACCTGTAGTTCGTCATACATGGTATGAACCATCGACTCAAAATACTCGACGATTGAAACGTACAGATACATTTCATTCACGAAAATCATCGTCCTTTGCCGACAAACAATATACTCGAGAATGTAATACTAAATTCAATTTCTATTTTATGTTCTTACATTCAATTCATTTAGTAACACTTGCACATCAAGATATTCAAATAACTTCAGTTCGTTCCGTTCAAATAAAAGTAAATGAAAATTCTGTGTTAGTTTTTTCTCTTAATTCAATCATGAATTTAGTCTGAACTACCGTCATATAGTCGAACTTTGCCCGGCCTATTTCGAAATACCAATGCTCGACCATCTCGAACACTTCATCGATCGAAAACCGACCTCGTTCCTCAACCATTGACAACAACGATCATCATTCCAACGTTAGATCTCAAGAATACATCGCCAAGACATAAATCCTATCGTCAATCAACTCATCATTCAACATCATCAACACTACCTGAAATACCCTGCAGTTTACAACGTATTTAATTTCATTCTGTTCTGTTGTCTTTAGGAAAGAATACGAAAAATTTTATCAGTTTTTTTTTCATGTTTTTCTTTTCTGTTTGTTCGCTTATCATTTAAATATAAATAAAAATTGCATGAATACAAGTCATTGTCAACAAATTCTTATTTGAAAATACGATGACGACTTTAAATTCATATCTGGGCGCTATAAAATCATCTGCAAAAGCTCTTCAAGAAAAAGCAGCGAAAATAACCGACGCTGTCGATGTACATTTACAAAAAACTCAAGAAAATTTCGAAAGGTTTTACTATTGAATACGAATTTGAATTGATTTTTCTTTGTTATCAATAGAAAACGTTCGAGAGTCGTTGGAACATCTGAAACAGATCTTCTGCCACGTGCATGGCGATCATCATCAGACAATCCATTAGGAGAACTCATCGACCCAGCACCGACAGTTTCTTGTGAGCATTGATTTTGTTTGAAATTTTTTCATTGAATATTTTTTGATAGCCCCACCACCGGTTTCGCCTACAAATGAAAGACCACGAACATTAACTGTCGATTATGAAACAAAAACTGTCGTACGAAAAAAATCACGACGAAAGAAATTAGCTGGTTAGTAGATATCATTTCAATGACGAATACTCTCAAAGACAGATCGTTGTTTTCTTTAGCTCTTGAGTTAGACAACGAACTAGATCGTAAACAAGATGTTCGACATTGTCTCAAATATATAATCGATCAAATTGTCGAACAAGAAGCATCTGAAGCAGCAGCAGCTGTTCAAAACTTTGTTTTTCAAACAAATAATCCTCCTGATGAGCATTCTATTCCAACATCTCCTATCCAAATCATACCAACAATCAACATTATCGAAGAACCTCTAGACACAACAACAACAACAACAACAAACGAAACTATTGAAGAACCTCTCGTCTCGACAAATGACGGCATCGAACAAACATTATCACCACCACCACAAGAGAATATTCTCGAACAATCGATTTCATCAGAAAATCTTGATCTTGAACTATCAGATATGACGAGAACATTAAGCACTCAAGAAACAGAAACTGAATCTGAATCACAATTCGATAGTTCTCTTGAAAGATCTTCTGTTTGGATGGATAATTTCAGTATTCAAACACCTGAACAACCCTTTCTCCCAACAATCGACGAAATACCTACTGAACCAAAAGCTCCTGTGCCAATACCCGAACCTGTTATTGTGCCAATAAAAAAGGAGAAATGTTTTTCTTCCTTTAATTCTTATCCACTACCAACGGACATTGTCGTGTCTCATATGAGCTGTTCAGCAACACAGATTTATATTTGTACAACTAAACATATTCTTTTCTATACTCGTGTACCAGAAACGAATGTCTATCATTCGTTAACTTGGTATCGGTACAATCTTCCAGCTGATCAATTGCTTGTTAGTCCAACGAACAAAACAATATGGAGAATTTATGATAAACGAATTTATTATTCGAGTGATACAGTTAAATTGACACCATTGGGTATTCATTGGAAAGAATTTAAAATTCCCAAAGTTGACAATGTATTAAGTCTTTCGATAACTGATGATTATGTTTGGTAAGTAGATATTTTTCATTTTGAATAAAATAAAAATGTCAATCGATAAACAGGTTCATTAAAGAAGACGGAACATTATGGCTGATGAAAACGGATTCTGAGAACAATCAACCGATGAATATTCTTTGTATGTTCAGTCTTAAACATGTCGTCTGCTCGATAGATCATATTGCTGTGTCAACAAATGATGGGCAAATTCTAATTCGAAGTGGATGCACAGCTGATTGTCCCGAAGGTGGAGGTTGGATATTTCTTGAACATAGTTTTGGTTCATTCGATAGTTTTTCTTTAACGAAAAATGCAAATGTTATTTGTATAATCGATGAAAAACATCGAGTCTGGATTCATGATTGGTTAGCCAAGGGCAAATTCTATGAAGTTCTCAAAAATGAAGAATATAAATTTAAAAAAGTCAACAATTCATTTCTAATCGATGTTAATAGTCGTTTTCTATGTTTTACCGATTGTCATGAACAATTATACATATTTTCAAATTGTTTAACAGGTTCGACGAAAACAAAAAACAATAAGAAAAAGAATTTTTGAATTATGTTTTAGGAATTCATTGGATTTTAGTCGAAAAAGGTACTCGATTACAACGACTAGTCGGTACATTTCCAAATGAAGGTACAAAAATCTCTCTGCTCTATGAGTTGATGATCTTGTTTGTTTTTTTCTGTTGATTAAGATTTTATTTGGGCGCTAACAACCGACGGAAATATTAAAACATCGACTGGGCAACTTCTCGAAAAACCTCGTCAAGCTCAATACATCACTCATGCATCATTCGTGCCGAATCAATTATCTCAACGAATCGTTTGGTCACTTGACGAATCTTGTAATATTTACACACGAAATATTCGCGATGAGAATTCATTGTGGGAACAATTAGATCAAACACAATTCGGTAAAATTCAAAGCAACGAAAATCACATTCGAGGAAAAAAACATTCGAATTTAGATTGGAGTCGACGATTGGTTGACATCGGTTGTAATTCGTTGGGTGTATGGGCTGTTGATGATCGAGGATGTGTTTACTTTCGTTACGGACATATATCAAGTTCAGATGAATGTTCGTTTCTAAATGCTGCATGGATCGAAATACCGGGCGATCCGCAACATCATCGATCATTCGTACAGATTTTCTGTGGACCTGAAGATTGGATGGTACGGACAAAATGATTGTTATTCTTTTTTTTTAAATGATTATTTAGGTCTATGCAACGGATAATAAACAAGCAGTTTACTCGAGAATTGGTATTGAAAAAACTAATCCCGTTGGCAATTCATGGAAAATGATTGAAGGTAGAATAACAGCAACAACAACAACAACAAAAGTCTTTCGAATTTATGTGTTTTCTATTTGTTTAGATTGTACAGCACTTAGTCTAGCTATTAGTGAACATACTTTATGGTTACTAACAAGTCGAGGGCGTATTCAATGCCAAGAGAATATTTCTCTAGAAAATCCCATCGGTACGAGAAGAACTGTGTTACCTGGTCGATTTAATTCTATTAGTGGTAGGCAAACAAAAAAATATGTTCTTATGAAATAACTTTTTTTTGTTTTTTTCTCTTTAGTTTCGATTGACGATGATCAAATGTGGGCTTTGTATCCACCTCATCATTTATATAAACTTGATCGTTTAACTGTTCTATTTGATAAATAAAGAAGAGGAAAAAAGGTTCTTTTTTTTTACGGACGAAGCCATGGATATCTTTCGAGTTTGGATGAATCAGGAAATGTATATCGATCGATATATTCACTGCAAGAAGATTTCGATACTAAACGAGCTAATGGCCGGCCGATACGAGTGAAATCGGCTTGAGCAACAGCGAATGAGGGTGTGTAGGAACGAGGTGGAGATTTTTTGAAACGATCCATTGTTTCTGATTGACCTGGATAGACAATACTTCGTCCTGCTTGAATCATTTGAGAATTATAATCATCGGAATAGTTGAATGATCGAGAAACACTTTTCTTGCTTTTTGGACGTTGAATTTCTATCGGATGAGTTGTTGCCATTGAACTATACGATGTTCTCGTCGGTTGAACAGGTACTTGTTGTTTTGAATTATTATCTAAATCAATAATCATGATGATGATGATGTGCTTCGATTTGTCAAATCTTTACGTTGAAATGCATACGACCAATCTTTCCAATTCGGTGTTGAACTCATCGGTAGTTTCCTATCTGCCCAAATTGTATGAACATGCGTTGGTTGATTTCCGTATCGTGTTAGATTATTTCGATAGCCGACGAATCGATCTGTTACACCTAATTGATGAGCCATATTATCCAATCGAGCATAGGAACTCGATGCATACGGTTGAAGTACCTAAACTCAAGACAAAATCCAGAGAAAAACTAAATCAATCGAAAATTTACTTGAATATATTCATTCAATGAATTTACTGAAATATTTCAACGGAATTGTTATTAAATAACAATCATTTTTCAAACTTACGAGCCCATGTATGTACTTCGCGTATTTGATTGTTTTCTTTGTTTTTTATTTCATTGATATGCAAACGAATGTTCAATTCTTGTACGAGATCATTACCTTTCTTGACTAATTCTTCAATATCTATTTTCAAAAAAGAAAAACAAGAAAAAAATATCGATTTTTTTTTCGTATTTCTCTACTTGTTTGATCTGATTTTGTATCGAATCGCTTTGATAATTGATGAAATTCATAATCAAGTTTAACATTATCTAATCCATTATTAATCAATTGAATTTGCTGTTGAATTTCTCGTGTTGTCGAATGAAAATTCGATGTTGAAAAATCATTGAAATTCGATTGAAGTCTTTTAATATTGTTCGTAAACATGTCGACAAGTTATATTTTCGAGGCGAAGAAAAAAATAAATCAATCTCATTTTCACCATCTGTCTTGGCTTGTTAGTCACTTAGCAACAATTTAAATTTTATTGAAAAACAAAAACAAAACACTCAACTATTCGATTCACAACTATTTGCTAGAATACGTTTTATATCTTCTTGAATTTCACTAGTTGATAGACGTACGTCGGCATAGATTTGTTCAGCTCTTCGATAGTATTCAATAGCATCAGCAGAATTCTCATCTTGCTCATAAACTAAACCGATATTTCTCAATGTTTGTGCGATTGATAGATGATTTGTCGGCAAAGATTTAGTTTTTAAATCTAATGAAGTTTTATAATTCTCGAGTGCAGCATCGTAGACACCGAGCGAAAGATAAACATTACCAATATTATTGTACGTCGAACCGAGATCGTTCGCATATCGATCTCGAATTGCCAGAGCTTTTTGATGGCAATCCAATGCTTTCGAATAATACTTTTCAATTTCATAGATACAACCCATATTATTCAAACATTCAGCCATTTCTATTGGTTCGTTATCGAGAGAGAAAAGTTGATGCCAAATTTTCAAAGCTTTTTGATAATAATCTAGCGCAAGAGGATAATTACAAATCTGCTGATGAATACAACCGATTGAATAGTATGTATTCGGTAGATTGATATCGGTTGGATGAAGATATTGAACGAGTTTTTCGTACCATTCAAGACTCAATTTGTAATTAGTTCGTTGAAATGTTAGTAAAGCTAATGAATGATAAATCGATGGAAGATCGATGTCATTCGATGGTAATTCTTGTACTAGACGTGCCAAAACTTTTTCAGCGTGTTCACTTTGTTTCAATTGATTGAATACGATTGATTTCGTTGATTCGTAGGGTTTGTTAATCGATGACAAATGTAGTTCGACAATCCACAACTCAGATTTTTTCTCGTGATGAACTTTTTTTATTTGAAAAATCGAGCCCAATGTAAATAGAATCTGTTGTTCTTGAGCGAGATATGCAAATGGTGTTATATCAGCAAATATATTCTTATCTGAATTTGTTGTTATATCGAATAGAATTCGAACAGTATCATTCGTATTTGGATACGTATTCAATGAGGAAAGAATCGATTTTCGATTTTGATTTGCTAAAAGAAATGTTTGAATCAATAGATAATGTCCAAGTGAATTTTTAAATAAATGTAATTCATCAATTGACATCAATTGTCCGTGATAGACTTGAATCGATGATGATTTCAAACGATTCTTTGTCAAATGTTCGTTAATATCTCGAATAAAAAACCCGAGAAGAAATAATAAATCGAGATTATTTGCACATAAAGCTTTCGTTAATAGACGTGAAAAACACGAATCACGTGTCAACCACCAAATCGATTCATTTGAAATATATTTCTGTTCGAAATCTTGAATAATCGATAATTCTTTGGCGTTATTTTCATAGAACATTTTACACATTTGTATGAGTTGTTGTTTGTCCGATGGTAAAGTTTGAGAATGAAATAGACAATCGATGAGTAATTGTGAATGAAGAAAATGTTCGGGAAACGATGTATTCGATAATGAAATACTCATTGATAAAGGTTCGTCAACTTTCGATTGAATTCGTTGAAAAAAATCCGTTTGAATTTGTTTAATTAACTGATCAAGTTTAATAATCACGCCTTTAATCTTTTCAGAAATCGCTGAGAGTAAATCAATTGAAGAAATTCGAACTTTTATTCTTACTTTAGAGAATTTATTTGCCCATTCTTCATTTTTTTGTTTATTTTGACAGTAGACATAGATCGAAAATATCTGTCGATAGTGATGAATACGTGGTACAATATCTCGACCTAATTGTCCGCTGACAATAAGAAATAATCGATCATAGATCGTTTTCGTTTGAATATATTTTTCACAATCATGAATACTATCAAACGAATGAAAATTATGAGTAATTGACCGGAGTTCTTTTTGTGTAGCATGATTTTCAATTGAAGAATAAACAGTTGCATCTAACCAAATTAAATCCACGGTGTCAAAATCCGAGCTATTACTATGTGACATATTTTGTTTTAACCTTTTCTTGAAAAAAACAATCAGTTCCGTTTTTTTTTCATTTCATTTCATTCTTTACTTCCACTTTTTTTGAAAAGTAAACTCGCCGGTTGTTACGAACGAATGCCATTAGCGACATCTAGTTAAATTAAAAATCGATTTTCCAACTAAAATCCTATTTTCTCGAAGTCATACGCAGATTTTTCGATTTAGTTTTTCTCTAAATTAAAATTTCCCTCAAAGGTCATTCAGATAAATATCATTGGTCATTAGTCATTCTGTTTGAGTATTGTATACATACATGTGCGTATGCATCATCTAACTAAAACTGTCGATCTTGGTATTGAGTTAAAACATGGGTGCACAATATTCGTCATTGAATCAATTAAAATCTAATGAATATCTATCGCGTTTTGTTAGCGAAGAATCGATATCAGTTAACGATCCATTTTGGAATCAATTCCTTTCGTTTCGTCTTCAATCACCATTTACAACGTAAGAGCAACAAACATTGCAACATTTTTTTTGTATGTTTTACATTCTAGTGCACATTCGAAGTTCATCGATGAATCATGTTCAATTTTTCTCCAACAATTCGAAACAAATAACCCTAAAACACATAATTACGGAACACTAATTCAAGTTTTCATTCGTTTAGCATCAGCTGTTCGCGATGATTGCGATGAGTAAAATTCAATTCAACCAAAAGCCGCTAAACTAACGCGTTTTTCTTTTTAAGCAACATCGTTCTCTGGCAAACATACAGCGCTCTGTTCATCCTTCGATGTATAACGAAGTATTTCATCGAAATCGATTCCGAACAGAATCTAAATCCGTATTTTCTTCCCAGTGAAAACTCTGGTAAACGATCAACAAAACGAAAGATTTGCTCTTATGTTTCGATTTAGATCGAATATCGTTGATGAGCTACTTTGTCGATACACTCTTTCGCACAACAATCGCGATTCCTGTCGAGAAATATTCCTACGCATTGCATTTAGAAGTTTTGAATACTTTACTTTCGCTTCTTTCAATTCAAATGTGTGCCAAAGACGCAGCTTTAATCAGTGCAATTTACAGTATTTTCATGCATCGACTCGAGTAAAAAACGCTGATAGAAATCGATGATTTTCATATTTTGTTTTGATTTTTTTTCTCTATAAAGTCCGTTGCTAATCTCGGAATTTACTCGAACTTTATTAGAACATTTTATCAAACAGCTCGAATGTCCGCCGACATTGGCCGTTGGACCTGTGAATGGTTCGAACGATGATAGTGGAACCTTGTACAAAATCGGCCAAAGTGTTGCCTCAGGTCTTTGGTCAGTCATGACCCTCGGCATGGCCTCATCATCACCCTCAACAACAACTGAAAATCCAAACACAAATCTTACAGATTCATCCTACGATCTTCGAAATCGACATTTAGCTAATCAGAGTATCCATTTAATATTAATCCTAAGCAATCATTTTACCAATGATGTTCACCGAAATCCTTATCGATTAGCTTTACTTCATTTTACTGATACACAAGGTGATTACAACGATTTCATTTTGCTTTTTTTTTGACTCTCATGCTTTTCAGACAGTCCAACAAATCTGCCCGATTCCGAACCATTGCCTTGGTTTTCAGTTGATTATCGTCGTTTGTACGATGTACTCTGTCAAACAGTTCACACCGATCAGAGTACACTTTTACTCTACATGTTATTGCATCGAAATCAACATTTCAAAGCCTATGTCATCTCTCGAACGAATATCGATCAAATAGTTTGTTTTTAAACAAAAAATCAAACATTTCATTTTTGCTTTTTGTTGTTCAGGTTCTGCCCGTTCTTCGCGTGATTTACTCGGCGACGGAACGAAATTCTCATCATATCTACATGTCACTAATCATTCTTCTCATTCTCTCCGAAGATGATTATTTCAATAAAACAATTCATGAAATCAAACTCAAGAAACTCACTTGGTACACCGAACGTTCACTAAACGAGATCACACTCGGTGGTTTACTAGTTGCTGTCGTTCTCCGAACGATTCAGTTCAATATGACGCGTATGCGCGATAAATATCTTCATACAAATTGCCTTGCTGCACTGGCGAATATGTCATCGCAATTCGAACATCTTCATACTTATGTTAGTCAACGAATTGTGTCACTTTTTCATTTACTTGCACGTAAACATGCGAAAACATTGGATTTTATTCAACAGCAAACAGCATCGAATGATGAAGTACTCAATGATTACGTTCAGGATCTTGCCATCATTGAAGATGTTATGAGAATGGTCTTAGAAATAATTAATTCTTGTTTAACACATACATTAAGACATAATATTAATTTGATTTATACATTGCTCTATAATCGAGATATATTCGAGAATTATCGAACACATCCAAGTTTTCAAGATATTTTACAGAATATTGATATTGTAAATATCGATTGATTGAGTTGATTTGTTTTTGTTGTTGAACGAATATTTTAGATAATCGTTTATTTTGCGGAGAAAGTTGATAAATTGGAACAACGTTCGACGGAATACGTTAAAGAAGCGTTAGAACTCGGTGCTAAACAATTTCCACTAGATCGTTTGAAAAAATTCCCCGATCTGAAATTTAAATATGTCGAAGAAGAACAGCCCGAAGATTTCTTCGTGCCCTATGTTTGGACATTAGTTTACAAATCGTGCAATCTCTATTGGTCATCCGAATCAATTTTAATCTTCAAACAACAACAACAGCAGCAGCAGCAGCAACAACAACAGCCATCAACAGTTTCCACACAGTGACAGCTTTACATCTTTAGGATAATGTATTCTATTCTATAAATAACTCTTTCCTCATTTTTCTTGTCGGGTTTGATAACTGGTGTACTTCTCTCTTTCTCTCTCTTTTTGCCCATAACAACCTTCTTTTATTCATTCTTGAGGTCAATTTTAGATTAAAAATGAACCATACATCGGAGGATCCTGATGATATTGTGAGCAAAAAAATCGATCTTAATCACATAACAAAAATGAGTGAGTGTTTATTGAATAAGAAAGACTTTACTTTTCTTGTCAAGGCTATCAAATGCATGTTCCGGACTCGATTACGGTCGGTCCAAGTCGTCAAATGAATATTCCACGACTTCATCAAGACAACGAACAAGTGCCCGTTCGGATGGAAGTTCCCGAACGTCTTCGACCAGCTGGCAACGGTCGAATGATTCCGTTAAACGACACGGATTTCTTCGTTTCGAACGAGCCGACCAACCTTTCGGACTCATTCGTTCATCAACCATCGCTTCCTTCGGTTCTTCATCCGAAAGACATCGATACAACAAGTGACGATGATTACACATCGGTTCACATCAAACAAGAGCCACGAGATTTGTAAATTCGTTTAGAAAACGAAAGCTTTTCGATCTTCTTTTCTATTTACAGATGGCATGTCGAACCAATGACAACACTCGATGATAAACAGATTCTTAACAAACTTCAACTACTTCAAAATCGAGTCTATCAAATCGAGAAGAAATTACTTCGACGCGATAATCGCGATCGTGTGTTCTATCTTTGTATCCTCGGCTATTTTGCTATTCAAGCTTTGCTCTCTGTTCGACGTTCGATGCTTAATTAAACATTCTCCACTTACACATTATTCTTTTTTTTTCTTGTCTTCTTACAATTATCAATAAACCAAAAAAACACAAGTCAAAAACATCTTTATCATTAATTTCAGATAGTAATATATCTCGGTGATTTCTTTTTGTCTTGCAAATGAGTACTTACATTCGAGAAGTGAGTGAGAGAAAAATATCAATTTCGGTTTATTTATTTATTTATTTCTCTAAGGATTTAACAAGAAATGAAAAAATTCAGCAAGCACGACGAATTGTGAATGAAAATCCAGGTGCTATCGATGCTTGGGCGATATTAATTCAAGATGCTCAGGTAAACATACGATCGATTCGAATCGATTCTTTCAATCGATCGTTTTTTTCTAGGAGAAAAAAATCTCGGAATCACGAGATTTCTATGAATTACTCATTGGCCAATTTCCAACATGTGGAAAATTCTGGAAGCTCTACATTGAATCTGAAGTAGAGAAACTTTGTGCTTTGAAATTATTTTTAAATGTTAAATCTCATTTAGATCAAAGGACGAAACTATCAAAATGTGGAAAAAGTTTGTTTCAAAAGAAAAAACAAAAAAACATTTTGAAAATCTCTTTTCGTTTTAGTTATTCGAACGTTGTTTAACCAAAGTTTTAAATATCGACCTATGGAAATGTTATATCTCCTACGTTCGAGATACGAAAGGCATCTTGCCATCATTCAGGTTACTAACGTTTTTCTTTTCTACAACTAAATCGAGTCGAGCGAGAAATGAATTCCACTTGTTTGTCAATCTTGTTCCACTATTCTTTCGAAATAAAACATCGTCAATACATTCTCTCGTTCTCTTTCTCTTGCTTAATATAAAAAAAATATTTCCTCTTTTGTTTTCGATTATCATGAATAACAAAAAAGAAATGGATCTTACTCAAGACAAAAAAAACACGAACCGACTTCAATCGAAATTTAATAGTCATTTGTTTTTGTTTTGATTTAGAGAAAAAATGGTGCAAGCCTATGATTTCGCTTTGGACAAGATCGGCATGGATATTTACGCGTATACAATTTGGAATGATTACGTTGTATTTTTAAGATCATTGTAAATCAAAACGAAAATTTTGAGAAAAAAAAGACAATTATTTCATTCGTTCAAAGGGAAGCCGTAGGTCCGTATGCTGAAAATCAGAAGATCATTGCAGTAAGAAAAGTTTATCAAAAAGGTATTATGACTCCAATGATCAGTGTAGAATTACTTTGGAAAGATTATTGTTCATTTGAAATGAATGTTAATCCGACATTAGGCAAGACTATGATCGAAAGTCGATCGCGTGATTTTTCTAATGCTAAACGTTTAACCAAAGAATTCGAAAGTTTAACACGACCGATCGATCGAAATAATCCTTGTTTACCACCGAATGTTCCGCTGACATCCGAAGAAATTAAACAATTATCAGCATGGAGAAAATTCATTACTTGGGAACGATCGAATCCATTGAAAACCGAAGATAAACTTCTTCTTACTCGACGTATTCAATTAGCTTACGAGCAGAGTTTACTTTGTTTCGGTTATCATGTTGATCTTTGGTTTGAAATCTGTTCGTATCTCGAGCAAACGTCTCGTTTCTACGCTGAACACGGTGATATTCATATGAGTAAACGTTTTCTCGACGATACAGCTCATTTCTACGAACGTGCTATTCAAACATTCATGCGTTCGAATATGTTAATTCATTTCGCCTACGCTGATTTCGAAGAAGCACGATTAAATATCGACAAAGCTCGTGCGATCTACAATCATTTACTCGATCGAAAAGAAGCCGTTCATCTTACCGATCCGACATTAGCCTACATCCAAGCCATGCAATTCGAACGTCGAGTCGACGGCATCAAATCAGCTCGTGCAGTCTTCAAACGTGCACGCGAAGATTCAAGAATCAACTATCAAGTTTACGTGGCTGCTGCTCTCATGGAATACTATTGTACAAAAGATCAGAAAATCGCTTGTAATATATTCAATTTGGGCTTGAAAAAATATCCTCAACATGTCGATTATATTCTTGCTTATGTTGATTATATGACGCATTTGAATGAGGATCAGAATGCTCGAGTTTTGTTTGACGGATTATTAGCTCAAGAACAGGGAATTTCGAATGAATCTCAAGTGCCGATTTGGACGGAGTTTTTGAAATTTGAATCACAACTTGGTGATTTAGCATCGATTAAGAATGTCGAACAACGTCGTGCGGATCTTTTCGTTAAATTCAATCAACTCGACGGTCGACAAACAGCGCTTCTCATCGATCGATATCGATTCTTAGATCTTTGTCCATGTTCAACCGATGATCTCAAACTACTCGGTCTACAAACTCAATCCGATCCAATCATCGAATCATCATCGTCATCAATAATCAAAGATCGGCGAGATTCGCTGCCGAAACCAGATATCAAACATATGATGCCCTATCGACCGACGAGAAATCCCCTGCCAGGAAGTCATCCAACGCCAGGAGGCGTCTTTCCATTGCCTGATACCGCACTCTATCTAGTCAAAGTTCTGCCGCCAACGAGAAATTTCGAAGTAGAATCATTGATTGATTTACCAAAAACGAATGAATTCCTTGCCTTTCCTAGGGACCTTTTGTGATCGTCGATCAATTAATGGAACTTCTCAATCAACTTACCATTCCTTCAAGTAAATTTGCTCTTGTTTTGTTAATTAATTATGTGATTGATTTGAATTAGCATTCGAACCGATACGTATGAGTATTCAAGGTGAACTTATTCGTGATTTAGATATGAATAACAGTCAACAAAATCGCAAAACTGAACATCCGGATAGTGATGATGAAGATCAAACCGAGACCGGTGTTGTTAATGGACGTTCAGCAATGAATATCTATCAACAACGACAACAAAAACGTGCTAAATTAACTACAAATTTTGATAGTTAGTTAATTTTAAAACTAGAGAAAATTGATTTTCAGTGTGATTTGTTTGTAAATAAACTAAACTTATTGTGTTAACAAAGAAAAAAAAAACAGTTTAGTATTGATATTAGATTTATTTTCTAGATGTCTCGATTTGAGGATCTCTCAGGTGAAATTCTAATGGCCATATTCGAATATATGAATGTCGAAGATGTTTGGACGATATTTTTCAATATGAACAGTCGATTCAATTCTCTTGTATTCGATTCTCGTTTACGTCTGACAGCGGACGTATCGAAAATTGATAAGAAAAATTTCGAAGCATTTTGTTTATCATTAATACATACGAATTTCAGTAATCTGTTTACTTTAATTCTTTCAAATAATTACTATCGTTATCCTCAAATCAATCATTTCCTATCTCAAACAACATTTCTTGTTTTTCAATCGTTACATTCATTGACATTAATCGATGTTAATCATGATGAATTAGTTGAAGTCATCAAACAAATTCAACAATTGCCATTATTAAACTATTTTCATGTGAATACACATGAAATTTTTCGACAAAAAGAATTAGTAAATGTAACAATGATGTTACTCAATCAGATCAGCATTCCATTCTTAGTAATTTCATTGCACGAAGTAAAATAAACAAAAAAAAACTAGGAAGATTGTTCTTTTTTTTTGAATTTTATTTCATTTGTTTATGTAGAAAATTCAATGGTCAGAAAATGAAATGATTCCATTGTGTAATAGCGAAGTCTTATCATTGGATTTTATCAATGCTGATCGTTTGTTTCTTCTTCTTCCATCATGTTCACGTCTTCGTTCATTATCAGCTGTTGTCGATTCTCGTACGAGTTTGACAACGATTGATGAGAAAATCTCGTTGCCCATTCCAATTGAAACATTTGCTCAAATCACATATCTTCGTTTATGTTTTCGTCCATTTGATATCTCAATTCTCGATCGTTTATTCAGTTGTTTTCCGTGTCTACGACGTTTGTCATTCGAAACTCTTGTTTATAATACGGATTACATACGTTCACCATTTTGGACTAAGCGTTTACAACAATATTTTCCTCTTCTCGAACGTATTCGTTTGATTATACGAGGTTGGTTTGTTTTAAAAACAAGTCAAATACAATTAACCGATGTTAAATTCGATCAAACGAGTGTTATTGACAGTTATCGATTTGATCGATACTGGATTGATCGAGCACATAAAGGTCTTTTTCAGTGTTGTTACGATTCGACTACAGCAGTATTACAAATCCGATAGAAGAGAGACGAAAAGAAAACGCCAGCATTTCGTTCGTGTTCTTTTTTTTCATGTACAGATTTTGGTTTCTTTTTTTCTAACCAGTTTGTTTTTCTTTGTGATAATATTCTGTCCAGTTTGTTTTGAAGAATCTATTTTGTTCGCACTTTTTGAACAGAATAAATCGTATTTCTTTGCTCTTTTGAAGTTTTTCTTTTCTTTCTTTATTTAAAAAATAAATTAAATACCTGCCGAAAGGTTCACTACGTAAACGATTGGTACGTGTTACTGTTCGAATAGATGTCACGAATGAATCGATATTTGTGCAATCAACCGTGAAACAAAAGACAAGTTCACAGCGAACGATGTCCAGCGACAGAAAAAATTCAAGGTGTCTGGTTCATTTTTATTCAATGACCAACATGTATCCTTCAAACTTTATGTTCAGCCAACACTTCATTTTATAAGCAGACAATATATGAATTATTTCTCCAGCGAATCAGTTATCAATCGTTGAAAAGCTTCTGATATTTTAACAAAATAAAAATCCTTTTCATTTGCCATGATTGCCTTCTATTTACCTCTGCTTTCTATTTGTTCTTTACGATATTGTTGAAACAGTTGCCATAGTTTCAATCAGTCGATTTACATTCTCCTTCTTCATTTGATTAGTAGTAACTGTCAGGAATAGAGAATACGAAAAAACAGCCCGAATATGTCGTCTGCAGGACCATCAGCTCAACAGATCGAAGTCGAAGAGACTATCAGACGTATTCAAACACATAAAGGTGTACAAGGTTTTATTCTAACGAGCAACGATGGTAACTAACTAAACTCATTGAGAAATGATTAAGTTTTGAATTTCATTGTTTTTTTATTGAGGTGGTTTTGTTCGTTCATCGATTGACAATTCAACAACAATGTCATTGACAGCTCTTATTCGAACATTATCCGATAAAGCCAAGAGTTGTGTGAGAGATTTAGATCCTCAAAATGATCTCACATTTCTTCGTATTCGTACGAAAAAACAAGAAATTCTTGTTGCACCTGATAAAGATTATTTAACAATTGTTCTTCAAGCTAACGAACAAGCATAAACAGTGTCTTTTTCTTTTTGATATCTTCTTCACAAATTCGTATTTCTTAAAAAATAAAACAAAACGTCCATTTTCCGAAATAAATGCTCAACAATAAAACTCTTCTTTTTTTGTAGATCGAATAAAACTATGACACAGGTTCTTATTTCGAATATCAATTTGTGAATATTTATTTTATTTCTTTCGTTCAAGGCTGAAGTTGATGAGACACTAAAACGAATTGAACAGCACAAAGGTGTGCAAGGATATTTAATTATTAATAATGACGGTAGAGAAATAAAAACGAGGCTCGTATATTTTTTTTCTAAATGAATTGTTTGTATTTAGGCATTCCGATTCGTTCGAATCTTGATGCATCATTGACTCAACAGTATGCTGCATTAATTAAAACATTATCGGATAAAGCTCGTTCGGCAGTTCGAGATATTGATCCGACGAATGAGCTCGTTTTTTTTCGTTTACGAACAAAAAAACATGAAATTCTCGTTTCACCCGGTTCGTTCTTTTCAAAATCGAATACACACACCTGTATTTTTTAATTTAGATAAAGAATATACAATGATCGTTTTGCAAGGCACTGATACTCAATAAAACACATTCATTTCTCCAAAAGAAATAAATAAATGACTTCCTCTAGCGCACGATTCTTTTTTGTTGTTATTTTTTTCTTGTATCTCGAATATATGTTTTTCATATGCGAACAGAAAGAAAAAGATGCGAGAAAGAAAAATGGGAATCAACCATGCATGTCCTCAATAACTATTATTTGTAGGGTAGAAACAGTGAAAAATACGCAAAAAACCACAAACCAAACGCGCAACAAATCTTGCCTTGAAATGTTAACATCACCGTACGATATCGTTCTTCAACGAACTGCACAACATCAGTATTTCGGTATTTATGTTTGTGAAGATGTGCCAACGGGTGTCTACGTTGCAACGATCGAACCGGATTCTCCGGCAGCGAAAGCAAATATTCAACCGGGAGATCGTGTTATTGGTATAAATGGCCAATCAGTTTTGTCACTGAATATGAATCCACAACAAGCTGTCATTCGAATAGCCCATCAATCGGATACAATTACACTTTCTATTGCGCCTTCGGATATTTTGAAATTTCTGGGCTTATCATCGAGTGTAGATACGAATTCTGAGCTTTTTTCGTCGAAAACCAATGCAGTTCCTCAAGATTTAGAACAGTAGTTTCGAAAATTTCATCAGAAAAACAAATTGTTTGCTGTTTCTCCTAGATTTTTACAGTCTGTCTTCGATGAAAACATTCAAATTACTCCGTCATTATCAAATCCTAGTGACTACATTCTAACATCAAGTGATCGATCTTCAACGTTCTATCGTCGTCGTCGTCGACCGAAAAAACGAATCTTTCAAACGACTGAAACTCAAACAACATTCACCGATGACGAACAAGAAAATACAACGCCAAAATCCTTGTCCGAGCGTCGATCAGTGCCCAGCATGGGCACATCTCAAGTTCTTCTTCGAAACAGCAACAATGTATCTCCAAAAGAATCGTCTGTTGTCCATAACGCCGTTTTCGCTCTACCAGCTCCAGCCCCACCAACCCCTGTACCTGTCGAACGAACACCTGAGCCAGTTCGAAAGAACAATCCTCCACGTTCGATCACTGTTCGTCGTGCGCCGAATTTTCAAGGCTATGGTTTTCATATTCAATACAATCGACATTTCTATCTCATTCATCGTGTTGAACCGCATAGTCCTGCTGAGAAAGCTGGTCTCGCCGACAATGACATCATCTGTAGAGTTAATAATCAATCCACCAATGGCATGTCACATAAAACATTCGTTCAAATTATGAATAACAGTTCTGAAGTGACATTTTTGGTTCAAGATAATGAAAGTTTCATGACAGCACATCCTGAATTAGCAGAAAAGAGCAGCAAACGACCGCCTACACCACCGCCATATGTTCCAACTGATACGAAATCTCAAGGCGGTCTTACTCGAGCACTTCAAAAATTGAAAAGTCGTTGAACGATCATCATTTTTTTGCTTTTTATTTTTCAGTAATCATAAGTATAATTACAAGCATCGGAAATACCTTCATCGAGATTATTCAAATCGATCATTGCATAACTATTTTGAGTTCGTTGAGCGAGAATTGTAATCGTGCCTGTTAACGAAACAATCGTGAATATAATCAATAGAATTCGATCGAAAACTAAGGCCACATGTTGCCAATCTCGTGCATACTAAATTCAAAACAGAGGAAAATTTTTTTTCCTTAGAAACAAAATTAGTTACTTTGTCTTTGAGAATAGCATTGTCAAATTTGCCGAATATTGCTTGAAGATCTTCGAGACGAAGTAATTTTTCTAACATTCGTACGAACATCGCGTCTAAACTTTGATCTTTGGGTAGTTTTCTACGATGTTTTCGTTTCAAGATTTTTAAAATTCGCTCGTTTTGTTCGGATAATAAGAGTAAAGGTGGAAGAATATCGATGAATATCTTTTTCATCCATTTCGACATTTGCTTGTCGACATTCTCATTTCGATAATAAATCGAAAGAATTATTATCGTTTTAATAATCGATAGAGCAACGAGAAGCATAATAAATAGCAGATATTTGCCAAGCAACGGCATCATTGTCGATATCGATGGAATTAAATCAGCAAGTAATGGAAAAATAACTGTCAATGCGAGTTCAATACTAATACAAAGAACAATCTTTTCACCTGATTGACTCGGTAAATAGAAAACAACGAATGTTAACAATGAAATTCCGATGCAAGGAATGATTAAATGAACTGTATAGAAAAGAGTTTTACGTTTTAAAACAAGAGCATAAGTAATATCGTAGTACGGTTGTGAACAACACGAATATTTCTTTTGATTACGTGTTGCAGGCGCACGAATGATGTCCCATTCACCATTGGGATAGTAATCTCGAAAGAAAACACCTTGAGACCGGTGATTATCGAGATGACTTGCAATTTGAACATTTTTGTAGACAATATGCGAGAGATTAACTTGATTCCCATCGTGACTAGATGATAAACTCAAGTGAAATTCATTCATGATCATCATCATCGATTACTCACGTCCATGAACCGAATTTTAACGAACAGATTTGTTCATCTAAAAAAACACATGTTTCATTTTTTAGTCAAATCGATTAGCATTTACCGAATGGAAAATATTGTACGTTGATTGGACAACTACTTTTATAGATCATTGGCGGTTCCCAAACGATTACACCCGAAGGATAAACTGTTGCTTTAGCTAATCGAAATAGAATTTACTCAAGCAATTCAATTAAATCTTTGCACAGTACTTTTCAATGTCACTTGATATTTCCCATCGGCATTATTATACTAAAGAAATATTGATTATTCATTTTCTTCGACTCAATTTGATTCCTACTAAAGTTATATCGGGCAACCAGAGATCATCTGATGGAAAATACATGACACAAATATTATCGTACATTGAAATATTCCATTTCAAACGATAATCACGCCATTCCTTTGCAAACAAATTACATTTAGTTTTCTATTCATTCGTTTCCTACATGTTTAAGCCAAACATTGGTTGTCATGATTTGATTTTTCTCATCCTTTAATCGAACCGAACAAATCTTGTTGAAAAATGATTTTGTCTGTCACTTACAACATCGATTAATTGAGATACAGTCAAACCAATTGCGACGTTCAACGTCTCAGTTGCATTTAAAACTGGCCGAATCTAGATCAAACAAAGTTCATATTCTCCATCGAAATGTTCTCGTTCACTTACTCGTTTATCATAATTTCTCATTAAATCATCGAACAATTTCTTCGCACTTTCGCTTGCCGAACTAGTTCGATCTAAAATCAAGTCTTCTCGATTAAAATCTCTTAATTTCAACCAAAAATCTTACAAAAAATGACCGAAACTACGAACACGTATTTCCAGTTGATCAACAGCATGTCATCGTAATGCTCGTTTTTTTCTTCTTCTTCTTCTTCTTTATCTCTCTGCAGTTCTCGATGTTTGTTATAATTAAGTGTCTATCGAATGTGTTCGAAGCGGAAACCAAGAACGGAACGTGACATTTTGCGCGAATGAACTGTCTTCTCTTTCCACAGATATATATATATATATATATATATTTATACGTATAAAACAAGAGAAAAGAAAAAAAAACACGCTTGCTAACTACGAAAGAAAAAAAACAAAGCAAAAAAAAAAAGATGAAATAGCGTTTGTTGTTATTTGGTTTGTTCGTTATTCAATATGTATATTCGTTGCTAGAATTTCTCCGGTTGATGTTGTTTGACAACCTTGAGAAACGAATCGACCTGTCTCATCGGTGACTTCACGTAATGATATTGCGTTTTTTCGTTGAGCAACTTTCTGTAGATTTCGTCGGAGAACTTCAGCATCGAGTCCACCGGCCATTTTCGGTAGTGATAGATCTTCTTCATCGAGTGGAGGCAAACCAAGACGACTATGTCGATTTGAACAACCGGTCGAATTCACAAGTGAAATCGATGATGATGGCGGTGGCGAATGATTACCATTGGAACCATCGATCGATTCATCGAGTCCATTGGCATTTTCATTGGACGACATTTGATAGGCATTGAGATCTTGATCGAAAGATGTAGAACCGTTGGACGGTTGAGATGAATATTGATCGTAGGACGGTGGTGATACGTAACCACCACCATTGGCAGATGAAATCGCTGAAAGATTGTTTGTACTTGATGACTGAACAAGATGAGATAGTGAAGAATTTGATGTGCTAGATGAAAGAGATGTTGGCAATTGAGCAGGACGATTATTCTGACGAGGCCATGTTTTGAAAGATTTCCATTTGGTTGAACCTAATTTCAATAGAATAAAAGAAAAACTAAAATCGACAAATGCGTTGCTTTTTTTGTTCTCGCACCTTCTTTGGGACCAAGTATCGCATTAAAATTCATTGAATCGCCGGGATTAAGTACACATGTAAGATCATTGAATGTTTCGAAATGACATGATTGTATATCGAAAAACACTTGTTCATTATTATCCATATTTAAAATACCATACTTAGGAAACACACGTATAACAACACCGGATGATGTTATCGATGTTGATTGTTGTTGAGAAGGTGTCGATGTTGGCGAGTTTTGTGTTGGCTCGTTTTTATTTAATAAAACTTGTATGGCATCAGACTTGACACTCACTGTTCCATCGGTATGTAACTGAAAAATAGCATTATGTCGTTTGAAAAATGTAATTAAATCATCACGAGTAAAACCAATCAATTGAGCAAGATGATCAGGCGCACGAGAGATTAATCCAGGCACATTCTGAAGTAGAATACGACCATTTTTATGCAATAAACGCATCACATAATGCACCGCTTTAACTTCGTTTGATGTTAAACGTGATGTGCCATTTCGATTCGTTGCTGTTGCAGAGGACGATCCTGTTGACGACGTTGTCGATGATAGAATCATCGATGAAGTCATATTATTCGATGGTGTCGTCGGTAATGAACCGTTCATTGATCGTGTACCTGCTTTGAATGATGTCGAACGTGTTAACATTAGATTCGTACCATTTCCGTTGATAATCGGATTGTTCGATAAAATCGAACGTCGTTTCGGCGGAGGTGATGGCGGTGGAAATGGCACGCCAGGCAGATCAGCTCTACCTTTCAAACCACAGAATTCATCTCGAACAACGAATATATTCGGATATCGTGAAAGAAAAACTTTGAATTCATTTTGCGGTCCGACATATTTTCGTACATCGGCCGATGCTTGTGACGCATGTCCGGCAACACTCACGATGGGCAACCATTCTTCTTCACGTTTACTAATTTGTTTTTTAAAAAAATTTATTGCTTCTTGTTCGATTTCTCTCATTGTTTTAGCATCCCATACTGGTTCATTATTCGTACTGATCGATGTCGACATCGAATCACTTCCATTACCGTTTTCGTTCGTCTCGGTTGACGAGGCGGATTTCGATTTATTATGATGAGATTTACTTGTTGCTGTTAACGTTCGAACGGGCGTTGCACTATTAGCTGATACTGTATCGTTATTAACCGTAAATAATGATGGATATCGAAACAAGAATTGTTGTAATCCTTGTTCGTTTCCACCGACAGCACGTAACATTTGAGGTGTAAATGTTCGATCGGCGAAGCTATCATAGAGCTTCGCTAAAGGCATAGCTTGATTATTACGAATGAGCACATCGAGAATAAAGAGAATTGCTTGATGAGCCACCTGATTAAATAAATAAATCAATGTGTTATCGAAGAAAACAATAAAGAACACATACCGACGGCTCATCGATTGCTATTCCATGTGTCTTCTCGGCAGATGCCACAGGAGTTGGAGTTGGACTTGTTGTTGTTGTTGTTGGTACTGAGAACATTTCCTCCTGCAATAATACAGACGACATATTTCTCAATTTGCGACTGCTTATAAAAGAAGAAGAAGAAGAAAATGATTTGCGAGTAAAACTGTGCTCGAAACTAGTCTCAAATTGGACACGGATGAATGAAGCATATACTATACGTTTTTTTTCTTTTTGCTAGTTAATGACACTTGTTAAAATATATAAACGTAAATGTGTACATTGAGAGAAATATCAATTAGAGATCATTCTTTTTCTATCTTGACCTTCTCTCGCTCGTTCATTTTTTTTATAGTCAACTATGGACAAAAGAAGTGTAGTAAAGCTCAATCGTATGAGATAACTGCTACTAGAAGATTAGTTGTATACACATACATACACGTACGAACTTCTTCGTTCTTTCTCTCTCTCTCGTTCTCGTTATTTATAACAACCCCCTACTCGACTACTACTACTACTACTACCTCTCCGCAAGACACACGTACAAGTATTTCTATCTAAACAAGAAATGCCTTTTTGCGTTCATCAGAACAAGAATAGAAATGGAATCAATGCCATCCTTTCATACATAAAGAAGGTCAGAATGCCAAAGGGGTCAGTTTAATAAATGTACTACTCTCTAATACTATTTCTTCTTTCTTCATTTTTGTTTTACGATTGTATGATTGAACTCTGAATTTGTCTCTCACCCACTTTTCATTTATAATAGACATTTACCTGTCTCTCTCTTTCGCTCTCTTTATACATATGTATGATAAGACGAGTGATTGTTGGGAGGATACTGTCGGCAAACTAATAATTGTAATATAAGTAGATGAGAAGAGGAAAAAAACGTGAATAAAAAGTTGTGATGACAACGAAGAAGACGCAATCAATGTGTATGTATATATTATATACGTTTGTGTGTGTGTGTGTGTATGTATTGTAAGTGATCTGATGGCGAAGTACAATAGTGAGAGCTTTGCGCGTGGCGGTGTCGCCGATAATGATGTTGGTCTACGCGTTGCTTCTTTCTTCTTTTCGCCTCGCGTTTTTTTTTCTTCTTTTTTTTGTATTACCCTGAAAAGGAGAAAGGGAAGAGAAAGAAAAAATTGACAATATGATTTGTTCGCTTTTTCTTTATATATATATACGTAGATATGTGTCTATCGTTGTAGCTGTTCTCTTCCGGTACGGTCAATCTCTCATGTAAAGGAGTGCAAACGAACAAATACACATAGGGGACATCTGTTTATATTTCTATTACGACCTGCATATCTTAATTGGTGAATAGAATGTTTAAAATCTGTTACTTACTTTGTGTCAAACAAAAGACAATAGATAAGAATTTAGTGTCTTGGTTTCTAGATCAATTGTGAAAGAGAAAAAATGAGCAGATTTGTGTTGATTATTCTCGAATGTTTTGATTAAGAAAGAGAAAAATAAATCAATCATCACGTTGACTAAAAAAAGCAATCCGATTGATCACCGTCAAAAAAAAAGAAGAAAAAGACGAAGAGAACTAATATTTACGAGACAATGAATAGGAACTCAAATCGACCGAATGAATCACACATTGAATCAAAATATGATTGATTGACTTTCAATAAATTCGAATTGAAAATACTATTTCTCAATGGTCCAACGTTTACTCAGCTGAGAAAGGAAAAAAAACTTAAATTGAGGTCGCTCCTATACGGATAATTTATTTGTTTATGTTTTGTAAAACACATATCTATCTATTTATCTATCTATCTATCTATCTATCGCTCTTGCGAGCAGACATAAAATCTATTATTTCAAGAAAATGTCGCCTGTAATATGTCATCAAACCGATGGTAATTTGATAAAATGACAGAAGAAAAAGAGTTCTGTCATAAATAGAACCAAAATATTGTTCTTATATCATTGTCTACAATACCATGAATAATGGTTTCCTTCTATTGTTATTGTTATATGTTTATTCAAATGTAATTTCTATTCAAATAAAAAAAAACACATATCTATATATCATTTCGTCTTCTTCTTTTTTATGTTTATCATGGATATTGATGTGTTTATTTTCTGATCAGATTTCATCTTCCCAGATTATATGTCAGTGCATATGGATACATAAAGAGAAGAAAAAAAACGATCTACTTGATCGAACAAAATCGAAACTGAGATTAAATTGAATATTTGCAGATGATTATGTTGATTGATGAAGTGTTGAATTATTTTCTAATTTTTCCTGTCAACTATTCATTTACTTGAGTAATATACAAAAGAACGTATTAACCTGATCCATCGGTTAACAATTACATTTCAAGATCAATATTCTCTTGTTTCTTGTTAATGTTTATAAATGATGAGATAAGAAGTATCAACGTGCATAGGTTGATAACTAAGAACAAACATTTTTGTTTTCATTCTTGTTGTTTTGATTATGGATGAGACAAACTTAAAAATTAAAGAAATTCGAACGAAATTCAATTCGAAAAGTATTATCAAACAAATCTCAGACACGTCATCGCATCCATTTAAAAGTACAAATGACTGTATTCTAATATGGTTAAAAGACAATATCGATGAAAACAAAACCAGTACGATTACTGAACTGAAGAGAATCACTGATTTAGTTGAAATATTTACTGATCGAAATCATTGCATTGATTATCTTACTGATGTGGAAATAGATGAAAAGGTTTATTTAATTATTTCACAAGTAGTCAACCGACAGTTTATTCAACTTATCGAAGATATCCTTCAATTACAATGCATCTATATTCTCAAAGAAGAAAAAACAAAGGAAATATTTCCAATACGAGCAAAAGGAAAAGTAAAAGGAATATTTTCTTCGATGGAATTTATATTCGATCGATTAAAAATTGATACGTCGCGTCTTGCAACCGATCGCATATCTTTTAGTATTGTTTCTAGTACAACTACATCGTCGAATCGAAATGAGTTAGATCAATCATTTATGTATTCACAACTAATAAAAGAAATTATTCTTAAAATCGAATTTAATGACAATTCAATCGGAGAGTTTGCCGATTTTTGCCTATCTCTTAATGAAAACAATCATCAGCAATGTGAAAATGTAAAAAAATTTCAATTGCAATACAAAACACATTCAGCATTATGGTGGTATACAAAAGAAACTTTCGTTTATTCTTTACTCAATGAAGCACTACGGACGCAAAATACTCGAGTTATCGTAAAAATGGCATTTTTTATTCGAGATTTACTCGATGAAATCAATCAGAAATATGCAGACACAAAGCATTCATCGAAAATGATTGTGTATCGAGGACAAGGCATGTTAGAAAGTGAATTTGAAGACATAAGAAAGAACAGCGGTGGTCTTATTTCATTCAATAATTTTCTATCAACAACAACGGATCGAGATGTTGGACAGATGTATGCTGAAAGTAATCAACAAGATTCAGATATGATAGCTGTTCTATTTCAAATGGACATTGATTCGTCGATCTCTAGCATGTCTTATGTTCATTTGAATCAGATTAGCAATCATGATGCTGAAAATGAAGTATTATTTTCAATGAACGCAGTTTTTCGTATTGAAGAGTTAACTGAAATCAAAGATCGCTTGTGGAAAATTAAACTAATAGCAACTGATAGTAACGATGCAGAGTTGCAAAATTTGATTGAATGCGCAAGAGATGAGATTAGCGTATTACCAGGATGGTTCTCAATGGCTAATTTGTTGCAAGATATGGGTCGATTTGATGAAGCAATGGAGATTTATAATTTGCTAAATGGAACAATTTTTTATGAAGATCCAGAAATATCTGAAGGTCTACAGAATTATTTGGACATTTACAGCAATGAGGCTTATATGTTAACAGGAAATCACTCAGTTGCGTTAAGGCAAGCAATAAATGCTTTAGAAAAATGTGAACAGATTTACACGCCTGGTAGTAGAATTTGTGCTCTGGCATATTTTAATGTTGCAAACTGTCATATGTATTGCGGTAATTTCAACGATGCGTTGTTTTTTGCTGAGAAAGCACTCGAAATAAATTCTCTTGTATACTCAGATATTGACATCGTTATGGTAAGAAACGAGCAACTTATTGGTGAGTTACATTACTGTATGGGCAACTATTCAACAGCGCTAAAAATTTTCGAAAAAGTATATGAGACTTGCCAACAAATATTTCCATGTAACCATTACCTTATTTTATGCAATCACCTTTTTCTTGGAGAATCATATCGGCAGGTAGCTGATTATCCTTCTGCACTGAAGTATCTTGAACAAGCACGCACCATTGGATACAAATATTTTCCAACTAATCATCCACATATGATAATGATTTTAAACATGATAGGTTTAGTGTATTTAGAATTGGGTAGTTTTTCATCAGCTCTTTCAGAATTTGAAAAAGCGCTAAATATTTGTGAACGAACCCTGCCGCCAAAACAATTTGAGCTCGGATGCTGTCACGCTTATATAGGCCATACATATATGATGATGAGGGACTATGCTTTAGCTCTATCGTGTTGCGAGAAATTTTTGACGATTTTTCAAAATTGTCTCCCAGAAAATCACGCTCTATTGGGTTTATGCCGTTTACAAATGAGTAAACTTCATAATCTCACGGGATCCCCATCTTCTGCCTTAAGTTGTATTGAAAAAGCAATGGATATTTTGCAAGTAACGTTTCCATCTGATCATTTGTACTTGGGTCAATGTTATGCTTGCATCGGTGCAGTATATCGATCACTAGGCAATTATTCTGATGCACTTTCTCATTTAGAGAAAGGATTAAAAATCCAACAGAAATATCTTCCTGCTAACCACCTTTCCTTAGCAGAAACTTATAATGAAATTAATTTAACAAATTTGTCTCTAGGAAACTATGCAAATGTGCCTTCATGTGTTGACCGAATACTACAAATTCAGCATAAACATACTGCAAACAATTTGAAACTAGTCATTACTCCTTCTACCACTATGGAAAAAGCGCATCAATATGCAGAATATTCAGCTGCCGGTATTTCAGAAATGCAACGTGCTATTGATGTAGAAGATAGTGTGGCCGATAAAAATACAGCGGAATTACAGATGATGATGAATAATTTACTCAGTAGCTTCTTAAATATGGAAGAAGCTACGAAGATTCGAGTGCAATCACCAGCAGTTGTCAATCCAATTTTTAATGGGCTCACTAATGATTTGTCGGATGAACAACAATATCATATTTTGAATTGCATAGCTTCTGGTAAAAGATTTGTGAAAATGATCAATAGCATATCATCTAACAATCAGACAATATCTGAATATAAGGAGGAAGATGTTGTCAGCATTACTTTGGAAATGTTTTCGAACTTGGAGAAAATAGTCGAGATCCAACAAAAGACACTACCACCTCATGATCCTTTTCTAGCGACAAGTTACAACATGCTTGGTGAAAAATTATTGGACATGAAATTCCATCCATATGCATTATGTTACTTCGAGAAAGCACTTGCAACAATACCTATAACTTTGCCCAAAAATCATCCATTATACGCAAAGATATATAACAATATGGCAAAAACACTAACGGATCTTGAACGCTATCAAGAAGCACAAGACTATGCTCAACGTGCCGCTGATGTGGCTCATTCTTCATTTCACTGAAGAACAATTTCAAACAAGACTTTTCTTTTCTTTTTTTTAATTTTCCAATATATAATATCATTAATCTTGCGACATCTGTTTGTCATTCATGACTGGTTTTACTAAACAAACGAATCGATTACTATAACTGGAAGAAAGAAAGAAAGGAAAAGAAGAATTGATCTTAATGCCATTGTTATTTGACAGGATCATTTCGACCTTGAGAATAATAACAACATTTTTATGCTTGACAAATCAGTGAACATGTCCGAACACGAGAAAATCATTCTTTCTCTCGTTGAACTTTTAAAAAAGAATTCCATATCGGATTCTAATATCAAAGAATCTGAAATACCACCAGTGAGTCATATATTTCTTGTAAAATTTCATATGAATTACTGAAAACATTCAAGTAGAACGATGAAGATACTTTTCATGCACAAAAAATCACTGAACATCGTTATAAATTAATATACACAATGTGTCAACCCGCAAAAGTCATGGATTATCTCGAATCAGCTGGTGTCATACCACGTTCTCTTTGTTCACGGATTTATTATGTACGTACAAAACGTCTTATCATTAGTGTTTAATGTCAATTGAAATTAATTTGTCTAGGAGTATCGCGTACCAGAAGATCGTAATCGTGCATTAATTGATTTTATTCACACTCGAGCTAAACGTGCTTATCGACCACTTATCGAAGCTCTTTATCTCGCTGGTAAACTTTTCATTTTGAATCTATTCCGTTCATCGGAAAACTCGATCGTTTAGGTAACGATCATCTCGTTGAATTACTCGATCATCAGTTTTTCTTGAGCAATGCTCGTCAACAACTCGATTCTGCCTATCGATTTCCCACAGCTCTCGTTCAGCAAACCAATGCTCCAACGAGTTTCGAAGACGCTAAATTACGTTCAATGAATACGAATCTCGACTTCGAAGACAATCGACTTTCTGTCGTCGATTTAAAAGATCTCGAAGCAACTAAATACGACGAAGAATTGCCCATGGGCTTTTCAATACAATTATTAACTGACGAAGTTCTCGAACAATATCCTCAACTTGATCCGAGAAATCGATCATTGAAAGTAGGTTTTTATTTTGTTTTATTCGGTGCAAATTTGAATCAACTATCGTTCTAGTGTTATCGAATGTTAAGTCGACCACGAGGTCATTGCTTATTAATTAATAATGTCGATGCATTTAAAACGATGCCTAGTCGACAAGGATCAGATATTGATGCTAGTAAATTGAAAAGTTTATTTACTCAATTAGGTTTCGATGTTATTCTTCGACGAAATCTCATCTATACGGATATGATAAGTGCAATAAAAAATTTCGCCATTACAATCGAAGAAAATAAGGATACGAGTGATTGCGCAGTTGTGATTATTCTCAGTCACGGTGGTAACGGTACAATCTATGCTGTTGATGAATTAGCAGTTGATGTAAGCGATCATTTACGAAGACAAAAAAAAAGGAAAATAACTATCACAGGTTGAAAGACAAATCATTCCTGAATTCGATGATCATTTAATCGGCAAACCTAAGCTATTCATTTTTCAAGCATGTCGTGGTTCACTCGGGAATCTTCGTCCTGATTCAACGAATAAATCTCCCTGGTCGTCGGACAGTGTAACCAATGTCGATGGGGGAAATTATACTGTCACGCAAGTTCCCATGCGTCGTGATATGGCTATTTGGTATTCAACAATCAAAGGTAGTCGTGTATCTTACTTTTATCATACGTATATCAATTTGAAATTTGAACGTTTTCAGATTATGTCTCATGGCGAACACATGAAGAAGGCAGTATATTTATTCAATCATTGATAACAGTCTTTGCTCGATCGGCTTGGTGTCATGATTTTGTAACTATGGTTGATTGTGTAAGAAAACAAAATGAAAACGAATTGTCAAAAGACTTGTTTTTCGAAAATTGCAGGTCAATCGAACAATGGAAGACAAATTTACTGCACATGAATCGACTCCATTTCAAACGCCTTGTCTCGAATATCATTTACGTTATGTAAGTTTGTCTCTCTTTTTTTAAATTATCATTGCAATCTTGACTACTGTCTCTTTCTTTAGCCATTATATTTCAATCCAGGTAGTTACGAAAAAATGGACGGTGATGATGATGATTATTAATTCACTTTTCTTTTTCTTTTTTCTTTTTCTTTCGTAATAAAAACAAATAAATGATCTTTATATTCATCATTAAAATATTTGTCTCACGGGAAATTACCTTCGCACATACTCTCTCTCTCTCACTCGCGCTTTTTGTTTTATATTCTTAACACGCCCTTTGCCCTAACTTTTCTCTCGCGTCTTTACATTTTTCAATCAAGGCAATACGAGAGAAGAAGAAGATACGAATTTTGTTCTTAACATAAGGTGACAATAGGTCAGTGAAATTTTCGTTTTTTTTTTTGACAACTGAACAGAATAGAAAAGGAGAAGAATCTAAGCATATATGGGATTAGAAATGTATAAACAAAAATGATTTATTCATGCGAAGCCTTTTGTATAAGAGTGGTGGATAGGGGGCTTATTTTGTCAAGCAATAGTTCTAAGTAAAAAACAAATGAAACTTTTCAAATACATATTAAGTATTTCGTTACGTGAACTAGCCTAAAAACGAAAGAAAGAGACCTATTATCAAGTTGTAGACAACGATAATGATGGTAGGCGACTGTACAATACGTAAGAGAGAGAGAAAAAGAGACATGCAGACAGAACGAAAGAGGACAAACACACAATCTACACCCATCGTTCAAGTATCATTAGTATGCAAAGGTTTGTTCATCATGACACCCAACAATTTTCTCGATAAAATCGATACATTCGCTTATTGACTCATTTCATCCTCAAATTTCAGATCGACGATGTGTATTAACAGTTCATCATCATCATCATCACAAATCTTCATTAGTGATCTTCCATCCTATGGACTTATTGGTCTTATTCTTATTGCTTTTCTTATGTATATATCATATTTAATTGTCTATATTCGCAATAAACATGTGTCAACAAGTGTATATATTTATTTGTCACAATTTGCATTATTTTTCACATTTATGTCATTAATAACATTTCTTATTCGGCCACTAGCAACACCAAATTATGTTTGTTTAGGACAAAATTTATCGGTACAAATTTTTCCATTTTTTCTTCTACTTGGTTTTAATCTTGAATTTATTCATCAATGGTTAATAAAAACGACGAAAACTTCGCGAGATAAACTTTGTCTTATAACAACAAGTACATATCTTATTTTTCTCTTGGCTATTCTATTTCAAACAAGTGTTATTCTTCTTTGGTTTTACAAACAGCAGCATGAAAATCTCTCACATTGTCAAACTGAATGTCATCGACCATTATTTCTCTGTTCGTTGGCGTTAAATTTCTTCTTTTTATTTCTTTTTGCATTTCAATCGAGTCTACATTATCATTTCTATAATACAAAATCGAATTTTATCTATTTATTAATCAGCGTACTCGCTGTTTGTGTTACGATCATATGGATTTGTTTGTATTCATCGATTCAATTACGAACATTAGTTAAAATTGAATTTAATAATCATTCGATTATTGCCTATGGAAATATATTTTTTGCTTATACATTTCTTGGTCCTTTACTTTTCGAACAATTGTTCTATTCGAAAAAGATTCAACCTCAAACGGTAAAACCAAACCGATCGTTTGTATTCATTCGTTCGTTCATTTGTAAAGTTTCATTTTAGACAAAAAAGTTGACATTTAAATGTCTATCCTTGACGAAAGAGCAACAACGAGCGTACATGGCCGCGTATATTAAACGTAATTTAACAGCTTCATGCGAAAATCTCACGACAATAAGTATGTCATCACCTCTCGCACACAATCGACCGGTACCTATTCAAACTTGTCATTCGACATTGAGTGCAAATAGTTTATGTCCAACGTTGGCAAGTACAATTTCGCAAGATTTAACATCAAAAATAATAAGTCCACAAGAGACATTAAATTAAAAATAAAGGGTAAACAAGAAAATGTCTTTTGGACCGGTGGTGATTGAAATATGGTTGGATTGTTTCAGTTTTTTTGTTTCATGATATTTAATAATTCAACTAAATAATAAAAATTAGAAGAAAAAAAACACGAAGGAAATTAAACAAACCAGGAACAGGAAAGATGATTGTTGAGTTTTTCTCGGCTGAAATCTGTGTTAATGTTTGTAGATATCGAAGTTGAAGAGCAACGGGCGATTGAGCAATAACATCAGCAGCTTCTTTTAATTGTCGTGACGCTTTTTGTTCACCTTCGGCTGCGATGACCTTGGCACGAGCTTCTCGACTAGCTTCAGCTTCGGCAGCCATCGATCGTTGCATTGATTGAGGCAAACGAACATCCGTACTACGGAAATTAAAAGTTAACAACAAAAAAAAACAGAAAATCAAAAACATACATCTCAACACGTTCGATTTTGATTCCCCAAGGTGAACTTCCTTGGTCCAATAAACTTTCCATTGTATTCGCAATTTCTTCTCGATCAGCGAGAATATCATGCAACGTTTTCGTACCGAGCATATTTCTCAATGTTGTCTGAGCGAGTAATTGTGTGGCTGAATAAACATTATTTACTTTCGTTACACTCGTAATCTAACAAATATTCATATCATCAACTGAAAAATATGTCAAATCCTACTGGATCGAACACTCGACTGTAAATAACAGCATCAACTGAAACTGTGACTGAGTCACGCGTTAAAATCTAAACGAAAAGCGGATAAAAAAGAATAAACATGCAATTTGATCACACTTCTTGCGGAGGAACGTTGAACGTCGTCGTTCGTAAATCCACTTTGACGATGGTATCAACGCATGGCAGAATAAAAAACAAGCCAGGCCCTTTCGCTCCACCTTGTAAAATTCTTCCAAGACGGAAAATCACGGCTCGTTGATATTCCTGAACGACCTATTCAAACAACATCACGGCATTTTCTTTAACAAAGACGAAAAACAACCAAGTTTACATTGATACAATAAAATGCCGCGACTGGAAATGTCACTACGACCAAGATATACGATAAAACAATCAAAATTCGACCACATAAATCAAAGTCATTATTATTTTCTGCTGTAGTTGCCCGTGTTTGTCCGAGATTTTCCATCGGATGAACACGATCTAATGCAGAACATGAACGATAGTTTTTTTTTTCTAATTAAACTTACTTTCATCTTTCAAATGAACTGTCGTTGCCATTGTGATGTCAAAATCAAAAGAAAAAAAATTACTATCTTGCGCTCTTCTTTTTTTTATATCGAACACGGCAAGTCGGACGGAAAAGAAGAAATGGAAAGAAAAAAAAATCTTTCTTTTTTGCTCAATATGATTTTTTATTAACTGCATAGAAACAAAAAAAAACAGAAATTAACAGGAACAAAAAAAACAAAACATTTGATTATCAAATTACAGACTATTTTTGACCATATTCAAAAGTTCAACTAAAATAATAAAAATAGAAATTAGACGAAGAAAAAGCAGAAATTAAACAAACCAGGAACAGGAAAGATGATTGTTGAGTTTTTCTCGGCTGAAATCTGTGTTAATGTTTGCAGATATCGAAGTTGAAGAGCAACGGGCGATTGAGCAATAACATCAGCAGCTTCTTTTAATTGTCGTGACGCTTTTTGTTCACCTTCGGCTGCGATGACCTTGGCACGAGCTTCTCGACTAGCTTCAGCTTCGGCAGCCATCGATCGTTGCATCGATTGAGGCAAACGAACATCCGTACTACGAAAATTAAGAGTTAACAAAAAAGAAAAAGAAAAGAAAAACATACATTTCGACACGTTCGACTTTCACACCCCATGGTCCCGTGCCTTCATCGAGATGAATCTGCATGTTATGCGCAATAGCTTCTCGATCAGTGAGAATTTCCTGAAGAGATTTGGTGCCGAGAATATTTCTCAATGTTGTTTGAGCAAGTAATTGCGTTGCATATTGAGTATTTTTCACATTCGTCACACTGATAACCTTGAACGAAGAAATTTATTTTCAAAATAGAAAACTCAAAAATCTATTTTACTGGATCGAAAATACGACTGTAGACGACAGCATCGACAGAAACCGTGACTGAATCACGTGTTAAAACCTAAATTTAACAAAAAGAAATCTTTATTCGAAAAATAAACTCAACAAAATTGCTTTTACTTCTTGCGGTGGAACATTGAATGTTGCTGTACGTAGATCAACTTTGATAATCGTGTCAACACACGGTATAGTACAAAACAATCCTGGGCCTTTCGCTCCTCCGGATAGAATTCTTCCGAGTCGAAGAATAACAGCTCGTTCATATTCTTGCACAACCTTTTTTTTGATTAACAAAAAATAAATTCGTTTATCTCGGTAATTCAATCAAACCTGTATGCACAAACAGATTGAAATTGGAAATGTCAGCAACATTAAAAGATAAGATAAACCAATTAAAATCATCGTACATATCTCCGCACTATTGTCATCTGTTAAACAAACATCAAGACGAATTTATCATCAATCAATCAATCTTACGTGGCGTTGCAGCTGGATGCAAATCTGTTGCTTCGTTTTTTTGTGTCGATGATGTGAACATTGTTGAATTGTGGCGTTAAACTATCTGAAAAATGACGAATATGCATGCTAGCAGATGAATGGACGGATGAAAGAAAGAAAGGATCCAACTAGCTAAGTATCTCGAGATATTACTTATTTTGAATGAAGAGGATAAGGAAGAGAAAAAAATCAATATTAGACGTGCTTATTCTACGTCTATTACTTCCTCTCTGACAGTTTTTTCTATGTTTTTTTTCAGACGAAGGGAACACAAAAAAAAGAAGAATGTGTTATATTCAATGAACATGAATTTTGCATTTGGAGGAAGAATAGAGATGAGAATGATGATGATGATGATAGTTGATACAGAATCGTTCGGAGAAATAAATGGAATAGATAGAAAAAAAAGACAGAGAAGAAAAATCAATGGATGGAAATTGTATTGACCTCGAACATGCATAGCGAATAGAATAATTTATTCTGTCTTGGGCAAGAAACAAAGACGAAGTTTATTGATCATTCTTTTTTTGTTATAGAAAACATATCCGTAAATTGAAAGCACGTCTAATTGACATATCGATTCATTTACATATATAGCCGAAGGCCTGAGAATCAGCAAACAAATAAATAATCATAGTTTCTAATTAGCCCAACGATTACTATTCGTTGTTACATATCCAGATGTTCGAACACAAGAGGAGATCCATATTCGTCTATCAGATTAATGTAAATACCATCGAGTTAACTTCGAAACTGCATTCTTACGGAACACACCTGTCCATCTATCATCGCATAACGATCAAAGAATGTGCAAATCAAAATCATCCTCTCTTTTGATTTTCCATATTTATATAAAACATACAATCTGATCTTTGACGTAAAGATGCATAGACATTCTTAAGATAACTGATCAGAGTGATGTCACCGAAATAATTACAAGGCTCGTGGATGTGTGAAATTGTTATTGTGCTCAACACATGCGCACGAGAAAAAGAGACAAACATTTAAAATCTCATCAATTCTTATTAGAGCTCATTAAAAAAGAACGAGAGAGAGAGAGAAATAGATAGAGAAGGACGATGACACTACATATATAAACCACTGTCGCATGATCAGTCACAAACAATATCCGACTACTGTCAAATATGTCTTCACGAATTCCTCTACAAACAATTACAAACATTTCATCTAACTATTCTTCAATGATGTATGAACCTTATTGCCATTGTTGTTATTATGAAAATTCATCAACCTTTTATACGGAAAATTGTTATCAAACAAATGAAATGAATATTCCGATTGAATCGAAAAAGAAATCATCGTCATCATCGACACGTCGATCGAAACATATTCCACATCATCTTCGACCGCAACATATTGTCGAACGACGCAATAGACGAGAAAGATTACGTGTTCAAGATGTTAATCAAGCTTTTCATATGCTTCAACAACTTTTACCTTTCGAAACAAATTCGACAGTAGCTTCGAATGATGCAAAAAATCAATCACGTATATCGAAAGTTCGAACACTTCGAACGGCTGTCGATTATATCGAAGCATTACAGAGAATGTTGCAAGAAACACAATAAACAATTTCTTTTTTTTTTCATCCCGATTTGCCATTGTTTATCGAATAAATACTTTAATTTTAGATTCATTTTTTTTGAATAAATATGGAAAAAAAACCACAACCTGAATTTTGAATTTTTGTTTTTCTTTCACCGACTTAATTGATTGGAAAAAAAAGAGGAAGGCCTGAGGTTTTGTTTACTTCTATGAATCAGGATTATGACCTGGTTATTAACTACGTCAGCATACAAACACAGTCTTGAGTATTTAAGCAACCGATTTTTCACCGATTACTTTCAATTATAATCATGCATCAACAATTGCTGTTGCTCACTGTGATATCTTCGATATGTATCTGTTCTATTTATGCGGGTAAGAAACATTGATGATGATTATCAGTGATATGTTTGCATTGATGTTTCATAGGAGAGACTATTAAATATGCATCGAGTTGTTCCGTGGATGTGTGTGCACTGAAAAATGCAACGAATAGTACTGGTAATGGAACGAATTCTGGAGGATGTCCGAATATCCCTCTTTGCTATAATTTTGAAACATCGATCAATACATCGTTTTGCGCGCCTCAAGTCGACTGCTCTCTCTTTGATCGTTGCACAAGTGCGAAAAAATGCGCAACAAATACAACCGTATGTGTTATCAATACATGTTGTCCAGCACCTATTTGTATGCCCTTATCATTAACAAGTGGATGTAGCATGTATACAAGTACGACTGTTAGAAACTCATGGTCAGGTATGTTTCTCACTGTAATGAAATAACTATGTTTATATCGGGAATATTTAATAGGCAGTATCTGTCCAAATGCAACGTGGGCATATAATGGAACTCAAGTTGTTAGCAATTATCTAAATTCTAGTTATTATGCTAGTTTTGGTGATTTCTATTTCGATAAAAACAGCTATCTATATGTTGTCGACGCCAACAGTTATAGTATTTTGAAATTTCCTTTAAGCAATCCAACGACATACAGTGTTGTTGCGATGACAAGTACATCATCCACATATCAAGCACAGAATATATATGTCGATAGTAACGGTACTATATATTCAGCAGAATCTTGGGTAAATTTTACAAAAAATTCTGTAAATGACTTTTTATGTTGTCTTCTCTTTAGTATAACAATCAAGGAACATATTATTATCGAATTGTAAGATATACTCAACAGAATGGGGTAGGAAGTGGTGTTATAGTTTATGGTCCAACAACTTGTGGTACAACTCTTGGTGAACTTTGTGGCTGTGGTGGTTTATTCGTTGATAATTCTGGTTCAATCTATTACTCCGATTCGAGTAATCATCGGGTTCTTAAAATCACACCTTTTTCTTCATCAGGTATTTTGATCGCCGGTACAAGTGGAATGTCTGGTTCACTTTCAAATCAACTTTCAAGTCCCAACGGAATAGCTGTTGATTCAAATGGAGCACTCTATGTGGCAGATTCAAGTAATTAGTAAGTGAAAAAAAAGATTCTTTTTCTAGAGGGAACACGTTAATTATATTTTTATTTTAGTCGATTGATAAAATTTCCTGCAGGTAATAATATGGGTACCGTTTTATATAACTTCCCGTCCTATACATCGCCGACAAGTGTTGTCCTTGATAATTCGGGATCTGTTTATTTCGGAGCAAGTGGTGGTATCTATCGATACGTTTCAAGCTCAAATGCAGTCGTGCAAGTAGCTCAACAGACGTATAGTTATTCTTCAGCACGAATTCGTATGGATTCATACGGAAATTTATATTCAAATGATGGCATGAATAACAATATCTATCGGTACAATCTTACAGCGAATTATTGTTAAACTATTTTTATCGTATTCTGCTGTTTGATGGTTTTAAATACTAATTCAAGTGTGTTAGCTAGATTTTTCTGATTTAATCAATAAATATCTCCATCTCCACCTATCTGGATGTCTTTTTTTGGATTTTGAAATGGTAATATTTTCAGAACACTTCAAAGTGAAGTATAATTGAAATGTTTCGGTGTTCCGTTCTGAAGGAGGATTGATGAATAATATTCTGTGGGAAGATTTTATTAAACTCTAATAGTTAAATTGGTTCTGACTGTTTGTAATTCGCCATGGTACCGCTGAATTGTAGGATCAGTGATGTGATGCCTAAGTTTAATTTCCAAGGCGGCAACAACCTTTGGTGAGTTGTTACATCCTGACAAAGAGTTTGATGTGATTTATTGGATACTCGAGAAACATGACAGTTTTATCAGTAAAATATAAAATATCCGATAAAAGAGAAAAGACGAGAATATTCGAAGATTTCTTGTTTGTTTTCATTGTCAAAACATAAAATACAATTGATTATGAATGACTTCATCGGTAAAATAATGCTATTCAGAGTTTTCCTATAATGAGAATCCTAACCCGTTTCCGACGTCATATGTTCACAAGAATATGTTAGATTTAAAGCCAATTAATTGTAAAATGAAAGAACATCGTCCAAAATGCGAAGAATTGAATTCACTAAATTCATGTGACGGTTGTGAATATTATTTATCTGAAAAGTGTTTTAAAATTTGATCAAGACGATCTAATGAATGAGCTCAAAAATCTTGGAATAATAGGCAAAAATAAAATCGATTTAATTTAATCCAACGTCCCGAAACGAGTTTGCTGAATATAGGAGAGATCGAATTCAAACAGATTGTGTTGAGTTTGGATGATTTTATATGAGTTCAAATAATCTAAACCAATTATTACCATCCCGACTATAATACTCTGTGAAAAGGAAAAATAATAGTTCTTGATAGAAATGTACACGTAGAGAGAATATGACGGTGTTGTGTTATAATGCATGGCTGAGATGTTTAGCACCCTCAATTTTTACCTTTCGAAACAAGTTCGACAACATCTAACGATACAAAAATCGATCATGTATACCGAAGTAGTACAGAGAATGTCCCGAAAGACACAATAAACAGTTTTTATTTTTTCGTCGCCATTTACAATTGTTTATAGAATAAATATTATAATTTTAGATTCATTTTTTTTGAATAAATATGAAAAAAAATCCAGAATAATAACCTGATTTTTGAATTTTGTCTTTTGCTTGACGACTTAATTGATTGGAAAAAAAGAGGAAGGCCTGCGGTTTTGTTTACTTCCATGAATCAGGATTATGACCTGATTATTAACTACGTCAGCACACAAACACAGTCTCGAGTATTTAAGCAACCGATTTTTCACCGGTTACTTTCGATTATAATCATGAATCAACAATTGCTGTTGCTCAATGTGATATCTTCGATATGTATCTGTTCTATTTATGCGGGTAAGAAACATTGATGATGATTATCAGTGATATGTTTGTATTAATGTTTCATAGCAGATACAATTAAATATGCATCAAGTTGTTCTGTGAATGTGTGTGCATTGAAAAATGCAACGAATAGTACTGGTAATGGAACGAATTCTGGAGGATGTCCGAATATTCCTCTTTGTTATAATTTTGAAACCTCAATCAATACATCATTTTGTGCACCTCAAGTCGTCTGCTCTCTCTTTGATGCTTGCACTAGTGCGAAAAAATGTGCAACAAATACAACCGTATGTGTTATCAATACATGTTGTCCAGCACCTATTTGTATGCCATTATCATTAACAAGTGGATGTAGCATGTATACAAGTACGACTGTTAGAAACTCATGGTCAGGTATGTTTCTCACTGTAATGAAATAACTATGTCTATATCGGGAATATTTAATAGGCAGTATCTGTCCAAATGCTACATGGGCATATAATGGAACTGAAGTTATTAACAGTTATCTAAATTCTAATTATTATGCTAGTTTTGGTGATTTCAATTTTGATAAAAATGATAATCTTTATGTCACCGACTCCGGCAGTTATAGAATTTTGAAATTTCCTTTAAGCAATCCAACGACATATAGTGTTGTTGCGATGACAAGTACATCATCCACATATCAAGCACAGAATATATATGTCGATAGTAACGGTACTATATATTCAGCAGAATCTTGGGTAGGTTTTAAACAAAAATCATCAAATGATTCTTTTTTTTTTCTCTTTAGTATAACAATCAAGGAACATATTATTATCGAATTGTAAGATATACTCAACAGAATGGGGTAGGAAGTGGTGTTATAGTTTATGGTCCAACAACTTGTGGTACAACTCTTGGTGAACTTTGTGGTTGTGCTGGTTTATTCGTTGATAATTCTGGTTCAATCTATTACTCCGATTCGAGTAATCATCGGGTTCTTAAAATCACACCTTTTTCTTCATCAGCCACTTTGATCGCTGGTACAAGTGGAATGTCTGGTTCACTTTCAAATCAACTTTCAAATCCCAGCGGAATAGCTGTTGATTCAAATGGAGCGCTCTATGTGGCAGATACAAATAATTAGTAAGTGAAAAAAGATTCTTTTTCAGATGGAACACGTTAATTATATTTTTATTTTAGTCGATTGATAAAATTTCCTGCAGGTAATAATCTGGGTACCGTTTTATATAACTTCCCGTCCTATACATCGCCGACAAGTGTTGTCCTTGATAATTCGGGATCTGTTTATTTCGGAGCATATGGTGGTATCTATAGGTACATTTCAGGTTCAAATGCTGTCATGCAAATAACGAGTAACTATTATTCAACACGAGTTCGTATGGATTTATATGGAAATTTATATTCGAATGATAATATGCAGTACAATATCTATCGATACAATCTTACAGCGAATTATTGCTAGACTATTTTTTTTATCGTATTCTGATGTTTGATGGTTTTAAATACTAATTCAAGTGTGTTAGCTAGATTTTTCTGATTTAATCAATAATATCTCCCTTTCCATCTATTTGAATGTTTTTTTTCAAAGAAGACCGATGAATAATATTTCTGTGGAAATATTTTTTATTAAAATCGAATAGTTAAGTTAGTTCTGACTGTTTGTAAATCACGAAGGTACTGGCGAATTACAGGATCAGTTATATTATGTCTAAGGTTAATTTCTGTAAGTGTCTATGAAAAAGAAAAGACAAGATATTCGATAGAAAAAAATGAGTAGAGAGAAGATTACTGTATTTTGTTGCAAAGCTTGACCGAGATATCGAGCACCGTCGTTACTGATACCGGTACCATACATACAGAGTTCTATGAGTGTCTACAGAAATGCCCGAAAATTCTGTTTGATTCGAATAAATGAATAGATAAAAGTTTACTGTATTGTGCTGCAACATTTCATTGATATATTGCGCACCTGTGTTGCCAATATTGTTAATGCTTATATTGAGTAGGGTAAGTGTCTATCAGAAGAAATAGGTTTGGTCTTTTGATAGAAATGAAAACTTACTGTATTTTGTTTCAATGCTTGAGTGATATGTTGAATGCCTTCAGTTTCTATACCGGTATTGTACAAATAGAGTTCTGCAAGTGTCTGTGAAGAAGAATGAATAATATGGTCTATAGACAGAAAGGATTTATAGAAAGATACTGTATTGTGTTGTAAAATTTGGCCTATATACTGAGCACCTTGATTGCGAATATTGTTACTACCGATATTAAGACTTATAAGTGTCTATAGAGCAGAAGACGAACGATGTTTGATCGAGAAGACATAAACGGAAAGCTACTGTATTGCACAGTAATGCCTCGCTAATATATCGAGCACCTTCTATTCCAATGTCATTAGAACTAAAGTTGAGTGCTGTAAGAGTCTATAAAATGGAAGAAAAATAACTTTTGGCAGAAATGAAGCGATAGACGAAAAATAACTGTATTATGTTGCAAAAATTGGCTAATATATTGAGCACCTTCATTTTTCGCTTGGTTACTGCCGAGGTTAAGTTCCGTAAGAGTCTACAGAACGAGAGAAAAATTGTGTTTAATATAAAAGAATGAATCTATGTAAAGTTACTGTATTGTATTGCAATAATTCACTAATATATCGAACACCTTCCGCTCCAATACGATTACCATAAAGGAAAAGTTTTGTAAGTGTCTATGGAAAAAGACGAAATAGGAAAAATTTCCAGATGAAAAGTTACTTTGTTCTCTTTCAATGCATTACTAATACTTCGTGCACCTATTGTTCCGATATTGCCCCGAGATAGATTGAGTAGTACAAATGTCTAGAAGATAATGTCATAAAAGCAAAGGAATATAATATGAAAAATTACTGTATTTTGTTGTAATGCTCTGCTTATATGTCGAGCATCTTCATCATCGATATTCATCGAACAAAATTGAACTTCCGTAAGTGTCTATACAAAAGAAGATTGGATGCGAGGCGTCATATGAAGGCGCTGCGTTTTAGTTTACTTGAAATCTTTGATGCAAATTAAGAATAGTATTCAGTCGCTGACATACATTGTTTATCGAAAAAAACAATTCCTGGTCGCTGAGATGATCTAATATTCTGTAGACTATTTCGATTGGTAATGTTTGAAATGAGATCGACATTGTACAAGAAAACGGTACTGTTTTTAAAAGTCTTTGATAACGCAAACTTATTAAGTGTTAGATATGAGTAATACATTGTTGTCCTAGAAGGATGTCGCTATTATTCACTGTTGGCATATATTTTATTCTAAAAAAAAACTGTCAAATTAGTTAATCGTCTTTGTATTCCATCGAAATGTCGTTTCGTATCAGCTTCAAGCTTGTTAAAGCTAATATCAAGATATGTTAATGTCTATGGAAAGAAAGACAAATAGTTTTTAATAGTAATGAATGATTAATTAAATGAAAAGTTACTGTATTGTACTGTAATGCTCTACTCAAATAGAACGCACCCACATTTCCGATGTTATTATCTCCAAGGTAAAGTTCTGTCAGTGTCTATGGAAAAACAAAACAAGAAAAAGTGGTATAGCACTAGAAAAATAATTTACTTTATTTTTTCGTAATGCGTCACTAAGATGTTCAGCACCCCTAGTTAAAATCTCGTTTTCGTTGAGATTCAACAGTGTAAGTGTCTGATGGAAGAATAAGCAAAGCAATGTTTAGTAAAAATGAAGAAATAGATAGAAAGTTACTGTGTTGTGTTCTAATGCTTGTCTAATATACAATGCGGCATTAGCTTCCATCTTGATAGAACTAAGTGTAAGTTTTGTAAGTACCTATGAAAAGAAGACAACCGCTGTATATAGAAATGATGATAGAATACATGGTAATCTACTGTGTTATGTTGTAATGATCGACTAATAGATCGAATAGTTTTTTCATTCGTCAACCGAGGACTAAAGTACAATTGTGGAAGTGTCTATGCACATAAACGAAAGTAAATTTTGTATGAGAAAGAATAATATTTTGAATTTTAACTAACTCGACATCTTTCATAAGAAGCAAGAATGGCATTCAATCGTTGACATACATTGTTTACTGACAAGGACCATTTGATTATCACTTAAATAATCTAATATTCGGTAGACTATTTCGATTGAAAGTGATTGAAGTGACATTTATCACCAAAAAAGTCGTATGTTGAATAAGAAAAATGTCTTTCGAAATATGTTGATAACGAACAATATTATCATGGTGACTATGCTGTAGTGATAAGATTTCACATTTATCAGCAAAAGTTTTAAACGAAGTAATAATATCCGCGAAATCAGTGACTCTTTCGATGAAAAAAAATTTGATTCATAAATCATTTTCGCGGAGTTCGACAACAAGCAAACACCCACGGTGTAATTCAAACACAGTTCGATTGATTCCTAATCGAGAATTTTATTTTTTTTTTACAAAATTTACAAATGTCGCCGAGTTCGTCGACAATCATCAAGTGATTTTTGTGGGAATATTTCCATAAACATTGTTTGTGTTCTGTTTCTCGAATCGTCGATAATATTGACTCAGAAAATATGGTTACCTAGTAAATACAATTGAAGTTTTGACGTCTTTCTTTTTTGTATTTCGTATATAAATTAGCTGGTTTTTTTTCATAAATTTTCAATCATATTCAAACGTCGAAAATGAATAAACAATTTATAACTATTACGTTTTTACTTTGCTTCTGCATATATTCTGTCTATACCAGTAAGTAAATCGTGAATCTAAACAGTATTTATTTATAATCCTATGCTGTAGAGGATACAGTTAAATATGCATCAGGTTGCTCAGTCGATCTGTGCACACTCAAAACGGTCGAAGACGATAATAATGGTACAAATAGCAGTGGAGACTGTCCCGATCTGCCACTCTGCTATAGTTTTGACACATCGCTCAATACATCGATTTGTGGTCCTCAAGTTGCCTGTTCGCTATTCGAACCATGCACAAGTGCAAAGAAATGTGCAACGAACACATCAGTATGCATTTTAAACACATGTTGTGCAACTCCAATTTGTATGCCAATTGCTCTCACAAGCACATGCAGTCGATACACACCGAATTCTCGAACTTATTGGTCAGGTAAATGGATATGATTTTCAGAGAGATAATCGAATCGATCAATGATATTTCGTAGGAACTATTTGTCCGAATGCTACATGGAACCAAAATGGCACGTTATTCATCAGCAACTATCTCGGTGATAATTATTGGGCGTCTTTCGGTGATTTCGTCATCGATAGTACCAATAACTTTTTCATCAACGAACCAGGCAATTATAGAGTTCTGAAAATTTCCCCGAAAAACACGTCAAGTTATACAGTAGCAGCAGTTACTAATGTTTCAGAAAACTATCAAGCAACGAATATTTTTCTTGACAAAAACGGAGCACTTTACACAGCTGAATCAATGGTGAGAAAGAAAATATCATTCATCTCAAATAAAAATCTTTTCGTTTGCTATTAGTGGTCATCATTTGCTATGCAGCAATTTTATCGAATCATGAAATATACCACGAAAAATGGTGTCATCAATGGTACTGTCGTTTATGGTCCGAAAACTTGTGGAACAAATACAAGTGGTTTATGTGGTGCAAGTGGACTTTTTGTTGATCAATCAGGTGCCATATATTACTCCGATTCGAGTAATCATCGTGTTCTTAAAATCACACCTTTTGCTTCATCAGCAACGGTGATCGCTGGTACAAGTGGTATGTCTGGTTCATCTGCAAATCAGCTTCAAAATCCAGGTTCAATCTTCGTTGATTCGAGTGGATCTCTTTACGTAGCGGATCAAAACAATTAGTAAGAAAGACAAAAGCAATCAAATAATCTTGTAACAAACTTTTGTTTTCTAGTCGAATAATGAAATTTACTGCAGGAAATCTTCTTGGAGCTATTCTATACAATCTTCCAACTTGGTCTATTCCCAACAGTCTATTACTTGATAATGCTGGTTCTGTTTATTTTGCAGTGGGTAATGTTCTTTATAAGTATATACCAGGTTTGGGAACAGCTATTCAAGTTATATCAACACTTAGTTACAGCTATGGTTCAAACAGCATTCGTCTGGATTCAAATGGAAATTTCTATACCAATGGAAACTACATGACCTTTGGTATTTACAAATACAATCTTACTGCAAATTATTGCTAAATTTTTATTCTTTTTTGACAATAATAATTTTTGTGTGGTAGTTAGACTCGTTTCTTCTTATTTAATCAATAAATACCTTTATTTTAATCATGATGACGTCTGCTGTCCTCTGTTGTAAATCAAAAGGATTGCTTGATTTCAAAAAATAGATACGTACGTACAATCATCTATTCGAAAACAGACCGATGTCGAATGAAGATCTCGATGAAAATGATGAAGAAGAATTTGCCATTCGACATCAATATGAAAAATTCGGTGTCAATGGTTACTACAGTCAACATGGTTCGGAATATCGAAATCCTCATGAAGATCGATTGAAAATTATCGTTCGACAATTAATCGAAAAATGGAATATTCAATCAACTGATCGCGTTCTTGATTTAGCGTGTGGAAGTGGTGAAATTACTCTTATTCTCCGTCAATTAAACTTTCAATCGATCAATGGAATCGATCCGTATACAAGTGAAGCGTATGAAAAACGCGTCGGACAACCTATTCACGGTAAATGGACGTTCGAACAAATCGCCGACGGTTGTTTAGAAGCTGCAAATGAATCCTACGATGTTATTATCTGCAGTTTTGCTGCACATTTAATCTCTCCATCGTATCTCCCGCTTGTTATGATTCAATTACGTTTTATTGCCAAGAAATTAATTATTCTAACCCCACATAAACGACCTCAAATCTTGCCCGAATGGGGTTGGCTATTACAAGATGAATTTGTTTATGAACGTATTCGTGCACGACTTTATTCAACAGATGATTCTATCTGACACACACACACGCACACTTAACAACGTGCACAAGAATTGTAACAAAAATTCAAACAAGGCAAAAGTAAACGTCGTCGAATGTAACTGACACGTTGAACAATAATAACAATCAAAGGAAAAAATAGAAATAAAATGAGATTAATTAAATCGAATGAACATGGATCACATTGATCGAGAAGATTCTTCAAAACGTCAACACCGGCAAGACGTATTTCAGGAACTTGATATTCGATTAGATTCAATAGTGATTTTTGATAATAAAACCATCGCGATGAAATAATCGGTCGTTCTTGATTGTCATCAAAGATTTTCAAAAGACGAAGGCCAATATCGGCTAATTGATAGAGATTTTCCGATAATTCCATGATATCCGAATCGTTGATTGTGATTGCAAAATGATTATCAATCCAAGATGTAAATATCGAATGTAACGACGATATATTCGTATTTCGAATTAATTGTCTTGCTTGTTCGCTATCCGGTCGAATAATATCAACAAAACGATTTAATTTTGTTCGACTTGTATAATTACGTTGTCGATCACGACCATGTAAACCTAATGGTTCGCATAGATCAGCGAGTAGTTTCAGTGCTTTAGGATTCGAAATTAATCGTGCGAGATTGTCAAGATATTGTTGATCATTGGAATGAAAGACTTTTCGATTGAGATTGTCCAATCGATCGTACATACATTCGATTTCATCGGATGTTGTCGACCAAAATCGTTCGGCTATGGCAGCTGTTCGAGGCCATAGACGTGAATGAACCATATTTCCATCGATATATTCCGTCCAAAGACATGCTTCACCACCGAGAAATCGTTTTTGTTCAGCTTCATTCAGCATCATATCGACTTGAAGATCCATTCGATAGTGATAGGCTGATGAGGACATATGATCGAGATAGAAACCATGAGAGAGAATTCCACGGTAGCCTTGTTGAATAGCTTCGATCAATGAGTATTTATCACGCCATGATTGAATGACCGATTGACGAGACAAATCGGAAGTACTAATTTCATCCCAACCGATCATTTTACCTGAACGAAAAAAAGAAAATAATGAATCGAATAGGAAAAAAAAAGAAACACATACGATTTAATTTTGTTAAAATCTTTTCAATACGTTTAGTAAAATAACCTTGTAAACCTTGATGATCGACTAATTTATTCTCATCAATAAACTTTCGTATATGTTCCGATTCCATCCATTCATACGGAACACACTCATCGCCGCCAATATGAAAATATTCATCCGGAAAGATTTGTGTAACTTCAAAAAAGAATTTCTCAAGAAAATCATAGATCTCTTCTCGTGTTACATCCATAGTCGCATTATGAACACCCCACGTTTGAATTAACTCGTAGGAATCTTTGCCCGTACTTGCTAATTGAGGATATCCAACAAACCACGAGCCTGTATGTGCAGGTACGTCGAATTCGGGTACAACTCGAATGGCACGTATTCGTGCGTATTCAACGAGATTTTTCATTTGAATTTGGGTGTAGAATCGATGAGAATCATGAAGATTTGGATATTCTTTTGATTGAAAACGAAATGCTTGATCATCAGACAAATGTAAATGTAGAACGTTTAGTTTAACTAATTGCATGTAGTCAACAGTTTGTAGAAGAACTTCATAGGGAATAAAATGCCGAGAAACATCGAGCATGAGACCACGCCAAGGAAATCGAGGCCGATCGAATATTGACAGAGGAATCGGCAGTTGATCTTCGTTTTGTAATTGTTCGAATGTTGACAGACCTCGAATGATTCCTGCATAGGTTTGAGCTGTAAGTGAAGCACGATGAGATGATGTAATATTTAATTGATACGATTCATCGATGGCAAGTTCAGGATAGAAATGATTGGGTTCAATATCCGAAGGAAAATCGATTGAAAGAATAAATGAAGCATTCGACGAAATGAAAGACACTGGAAATGAATAAGAAGATTTTGTTTGAATTTGAATTTTCGATGGAAGACGAATGAATTTTGTTCGAGTTGAAAAAAGAATATTTGACGGCACGGGCATGAGATTGATCTGTGAGTTTTTCGAACAGATTCGTCGAAATTGTGGAACAAGAAGTGCGTCACTCGATGGTTCAAAATTGCTGAGCACATCCGACGGTCGATATTTTATCCAACAAACATAGGGATATGTCAATATCAACAAAAAACAATAAAGAAATACAATCGTCAAACAAGTTACTGTCGTAATCGCTTTCAGCATGGCGACTGTCTTTTTCTTTTTCTTCGAGTCTTTGATATCGGTTAAATTTTACGAATTTCTTTGAATAAACAGAACCGAAAGAAGAAGAAAAAAAAAGTTCGTTCTCTTTTTTCGTTTGCAATCGAATCGAAAGTATTACTATGGTATCTTGTCACACCGGTGACGAAAGAATAAAAGAAAGAAAGAAACAAGGATTTTTTATTGCTAGCAGTATATGTATGTATATTTACTAAACCAATCTAATTATTTTATTAGTATGCACCACACACGAGTGACAAAAAAAGCGAAGAATATAAAATCTAGTTTTTTTGGTTTATAAATTTAAAAAAAAACGAACAACAGGACGGACTCAGAAACGTGTACTATTACTGCTCAAATAGAAACGCTTATTAACTACAGTTAAACAGTCGGTTAGTGTTTCTTGGACGAGTTGATCAAATATTGAATCGGCAATATCGAATTTGAGTTGCGTACAATCATGGTCGTAATTGATCCATTGGGATTCGGTTCGACGAATTTCTTCATCGAGAATTGTTTCGAATTTATCGATATCCGATCGTCGATTGGGCGTGACACGCCATTTCGAATAGACTTTCGAACGTGAATTGAGATTGAGAATTTCCAAGATTTTTTCTTCGACTAATTTCTCAGCTTCTTGACGAGTTTGCGGCTTTCGTCCACGAGTGAATCGTTTCGGTACGAGTCGTGCTTTTTGCCATTCGGGATATTCGATTGGTTCGATATTATCCGAATATAATTCGTGTAAAAGTTCAACAGATAAATCCATAATCATTTGACAATACGCACGATGATTAAGACGTACGTCTTCCACGTCGGATTCTACGGAATTAAAAAAAATACAAAAGAAGTTTTATTAAAAATAAAAGTCAGTTAATCCACCTTGTTGAAAATATGAATCTGGTATTCGCACGCGAATAGCTTCTCGATCGGCAAAGTTCGTATTTTGTTCGAATAGAATTCTGACAGCTTGTTGAGTTAAATCGCTGACTTGTTCGCGTGAATGTGGAACGAGAATTTCAATCGGGGGCTCTTCAAGAATGCCCTTACGAGCTGTTGATAACGGGCCGTCGTCTCCTAAATTATCAAGTTTTTTATCTACGCGTGATAAGAATGTAAGTCATAGAAAAGAGAGTTTTAATTTGATGTGAAGAATGTTATATCCGTTGATTAGTTCCGGTTTTTATTTTAGGAAATCAATTTACCTGATTTATCATTAAGTCCGCTTAAGTCAATGGCAAGTTCATTCTATAAATACACTTGAAATAGACATAAAACGAAGTACGTTCGTTCTTACGGATTCGATCGGCTCGGGTAATCTCGGATTTTCATCATCCGTTAAATCTTCATCTTCCGAGACCCATTCTTTCGCTTCTTGAGTAAGAAGATGTTTCTTTTCGTCGGCTTCTTTTTTCAAACGTTTAATCTCCTTTCCTTGGTCAATTGCTTCATCAATAAATGTTCGAAGAAATAAATCCGTCAACTTGTCAGCTTTAGTTTCTTGTTCGATTACTTCTTCGTCTTCACTTATGTCGTGTGAAGTGTCATCGTTTGCATTTATTTCAATTCTGTTGGGTGGTGAAGGTGATCGTACTTGAGGTGTCACCGGCACTGGTGGTAGTAAATCCTCCTCGAATGTTCTTTCGTCAGCAAGTCGAGGAGTTGTACTTGCAGATTTTTTATTGAGAACAAGAATTTCTGATTGTTCGTCATCGCTCGATTTCGATGACGCACTTTGTGTGGTCGAATGAGGCGTTGGTTTATCTTCGAGATCTTCTTGAATTGATTCGACATCGATTTC
>Ga0209930_1000851_pt1 | contig 58443 bp, 74 predicted proteins | sample ThiBiot_500_biof_2_FD_183948 | JGI IMG/M metagenome (GOLD analysis project Ga0209930, IMG submission 183948) | Wastewater bioreactor microbial communities from Cape Town, South Africa - Thiocy_cont_500_biof (SPAdes) | ecosystem: Engineered > Bioreactor > Thiocyanate-remediating >...
AAGTACCAAAGAATAATCTGATAAATGAAGATTAAAAATGAAAATGTACAAATAAAAAATCTCAATTCCTTCGATGATAAAGATATTTGAGAAATTGTATCGATATTCTTTTTAATCATTGTAATCGTATCTTGATGAACAAATTCTAATGTTGTTAATTTATTCAATGTATTTTGTATTAAGACTTGTTCGGTTGAATTATTTTGAACTATATCTTTGATTAAATCATACAGATCAGTTTGTATTTGAATTAAAATATCAATATTTTCATTCATTGGTTTGAATAATTGTCGAAGAATGATTTGTGATTGTGATTCATTGATCATGTGCATAGATAAATACAAGCTCATCGTATAAAAAATGAAATCAATTAATCCAACAATAGGAATCATTAAATTTGAAACATGATTTGTATTTATAATCGAGCCAGAAAATAAAATTTTCAAAACTATCAAACAAAAATTGTGTCGTGTCATCTGACATCAACGAAGTGAAGCGAAGGTTAGTTACAGCAAAAAGAAAATTACGTATTCATATCTCTCTTTTTTTTATTTGTTCTCTTTTTACGAAAGGAAAAAAAACATCAACGAAGCAATTTTCATTCATTCATCGTTTCTAATCGCGCTAAAGTATTGCTTTTTGCGTAATTATTTCGATCGAATTGACCACTCGTTTGACTAACATCGAAATCGCTTGATGTTCGTTCTTTCCACGAAAGAGTTCGTCGAGTTTGTTTCGGTAAATCCATATGAATCAATTCAGAAATAGCTCGTCTATAATCACCTTCGATATCGATCTAAATATCAATTACGATCGAATAAAAACTCGTAAAAAAGAAAAGAAATTCAAAACCTGTATTTGATCATAGAGTGTATATTTCGAGATTTTTTCATATTCAGATTGAATTTCTTTCATATCGATCTCACGTCGAGTTATGATTATACGATTGAGATGATCTTCATTCATTTTTGAATCCTAGGAAAATTACAAATTTCATTTAAAGAAAAAAAAAATGTTTATACTCGAAGACTTTTGCGTAGTTCATAAGCAAAAAATCTCGGTTGATTACGAACGATTCGAACAATCGCCATTAATGTCCGACTAAGACTAAGATCTGTATCAATTTTAATTGTTTGTTCAATATCAACATTACTAAATCGTTGATATGCATCAAAAATCAGTTTCAATTGCTCATTACTAAACGATTAGAATTTATTTTCTCGAAAATCTCTCGTCCTCTCGTGAAACCTTCGTTTTGCTACCAATTGAACAAAAGTCGAACCATCTTTTTTCCATTTCGAACTGATTGTCGACAGGTATCTCGCATCGTTAATGATTTCACTTTGATTTACTATCATTCCTTCGGGGCGGTTGGTTTCAAGTAAACTAATAAAGATCTGTTTCGATGAATTATTACCAATATCGAGAATATCTTGTTTCAATGTACTTTTGAATACTTGAAGAAGAAGAAAATATTCAAAAGATTATTCTCTTTTTGTTGTTGAATGGACTTACATTTTAAATATGTTTGAACAAGACTTCTGATGTGTTTAGTCGAACGACTGAGAAGAAGTTCAATAACGATATTTTCATCGAAATAATTTGTTCGCATGAGACGACGAAATTCGTAACAATCGAATTCGACAGGAGACAGAAGAAGAAGTTTCAAGAATTTCTTTGAATTGCCTGTTATTTTTGTATCGATTAAATTTCCCAAATTCTACAACAAATGATCAAATGAATGGCCCATTCGAATGAAAACTAAATACTTGATCGTAGCGACTTTTAAATGTATCTCGTATTTGCAATCGTTGTAGAACATTTCGACGGCAAAGAATATTGATCAGTAACGTTGAATCAACAGTTGTTTGTTGAAAAAGATGATTCAACTGTTGACAATCTACAAAACAGGCTGGAAATTCATTGACTATGGAAATGATTTATCTACCTTTGTCAACAGTGGGTGGATCAGTTTTGATATTTTGTGATAGAGACCGTCGAAGTATGGATTTTTTTGGTTGTTCAATTAGACTTGATCGTCTTCGAAAGTTTTCACTTTCATTTCGATAGAATTCGATTTGTGCTTTCAGTTGATTTCGCATTCGTATGGCTTCATTCAATTGTTGTTCTTTCGCTTGAAGAATTTCGTTTAAAGTATTTAATTTCTGTTGTGAATGATCGATTACATCGGTTTCTTGTTGTATTTGTTCGATATTATCAGCTAAGATTGTCATTTGATGTTCGAGTTGATGAAAACTCGATCGAATCGAACTGATTTCTTGTTCGATTTTATTATTTTCTTGTCGATATTCATCGAGTTTTCGTTCGTATTTATCCAAAAGATTTTCATCGGTTCGATCTATCGAATATTTCTCCTGTGCTAATTCAAATTGACGATGTAATTCAACACGATAGGTTTCTAATTTTTTATTATATTCAATTCTCATCTGTCGAATTTGATGAATTAATTGTTCACGAAAGTATGTCGATGGTCGAAGAGCCGTCGTCTGTTGAATCGATGAACGAAGATCTTCGATTGAGATTAAATGTAAATCTTCATTGGTTAATTTTTCATTTTCTAAAGTTTCATATTCCATTTGAAGAACTTGCCGAGAAAACAATTCATCATCGATATCAATTTGAAATTTTTCTTTTCGAGCTTTGAGTAATGGAATTTTTAGTTTATAATACTGTATTTCTTCGTTATACAATTGTATTCGATCACGAACAAATTCGGATTCAGCTCGAGTTTGTGCTAATTGTTGTTGATATGTTACAAGATCTTTATGAAGTGCATTTCGTTTTGCTAATATTTGTTGATAATATTGTTGATTAGCTGTTGTTGCTTCTTGAATATTTTCTAATTGCTTTTCGAGTTCAGATTTTATTCGTTGATTACTATCGATCATTTGTCGTTTCGATTGTATTTCTGTTCGAAACAATCGTTCGATAGTTGACACATTTCGATCGGTATTGTTATCGAACCATTCAATTTGTAATTCTTGAGCACGATTATGTGCATCGAGTGTACAACATTCGAGAACATAATCTGTCAATGTATCAGTTAATTTCGATAGATCACGTTGTTCAGATAATGGAACAACATCAGTTCGATCTTCTTGTTGAATAATCGAAGCAAAACCGTGACTAGTTGTGATAGGAGCTGGTTTGAATGATGATGATGATGATGATGAACTTCGAAAATGAGCTTTTTTCAATAGGCGATCTGAATCATTTCTATTCATAGTCATTTGTAATCATTAAATGAAAGTTGGTTAGTTTATCATTGTAACTGATAAAGAAAACCGAAAACGTGTGACCTTGCTTTTATATCAACGTTTTGTGTGTGTTTTTATTAAAATAATAAAAGAAAAAGAACTTTTACAATTCTTGTATAAGATTTTTTTGTTGTAGACGAAGACGATCGAGATTTTTCTCGATTCGATTCTTGTCACGTTGATATTGACTTAATTGATGACGAAGTTGACATTCGTTTTGCCCGAGTTCATGTTCTAAAATGAGTAAACGATCGGAATGTGTAATTGTCCAACTCAGAAGATAACTGATTTTATGTGAAACATTCAATAGAATTTTTCGATTGAATAATTTTGATTCAGATTTTTTCGGACGAACACATAGTTTACTTTGATTCTATCAAAAAACAATAGTGAGAATGAAAAGAAGAACAAGATAGCTTACAGATCGATTGACGATAAGTTTTGAATTGCCTGTTCGATTTGTATGAAAAACATTTAAAGGTATTGATGTCGTTTGATTGGTATTTGATTCGACAGTTGGTTTATACTCTTGAATTCGAACAAGAAATCGTTTGAGATCTGATAAAGCTGAGAGAACATAGATATTTGACGATGTTTCACGTGGATACGGTCCATGAATAATTGCTAATATATCAGTAAGAATACTAACAAAGAATTCTTCAGATATATGAAGTGATTGACTATGATCTTGCAAATGTTCACGAATGAGAGAAATACGTGTTTGAAGAATTGATATTGAATCATCGTCTGAAAATGATTGCTGAATTAGATGTCTTGAAGCAAGATGTAGAAATTCTTGACCGGATTCAGGTAGATACGATTGAAAATCACCTCGATAACGTATATTGATCAAAACATATGCGAAAAGTATTTCGAATAAATCAAATCGAACATGAACATGTGGAAGAATCGATGTCAGAGATGGTAGAGGCACGATATTCTCAGCACGAATTGGAATTGTTTCGGGTAAATTTTCTGTTTTCGAACTTTCAACATCTGTAATCAGAGCTGGTGCTTGAGTTTGATGTAACCACCAAGGTTTCCATGGTTTATAATCATTTAACAAATGTGAAATACGTCCATCGGTTAACATCGATTTGAATTCTTTTTTTTCATCATTTGTTAAATAATTCCAAAGTTGATTGACATTCTCATCAGTTTCATCGATATCATCGGGTAGATCAGGCAAAGGTTCATCATCCTCATCACCATCGCTTGCAATACGTTCTTCACCTTCTTCTTCTTCTTCATCACCACCAGCACCAATATCGACTGGTTGCTCGTCCTATTTAAAAAAAAACAAACTTTTTTCTTTGACAAAAAAGAATAAATTTGAAAATTCTACTGTTGGTAAAATATGTTGAAAAAAATCTTCTATTTGTTCATCGTCGTTATCATCATGAAAATCTTTTTCTTCTAATTTTCTTTTAAATATATCTTCGATTCGTTCTCGAACAAATTGATTTGTTGTTGTTTGCTGTCGAAGATCATCTTCATTCATGTCCATCGATTTCATGAATTCATTTTCATCGAATGCTTTCGTACATTGTCCATGAAATGTATCTCGATAGCATGTTAAACTACAATATCTCATTTGACATTTCGGACATTTATAAGGTGCAGATTTCTCGCGACATATTTGACATAAATTTTCGAAATTCATTTTCAGTTTATCTAAAAGATTGTCTGTTTTTTTGCAATAGTGGTTGTTCGTTTGAAAAGTGATAATACAAAAACAAGATACGAGCTGAGAGAGATATCACGCAGTGTATCAAAATAGAAAACAAAACAAAACAAAACAGATCTAACATGCACACACACACACGGGACGGAGTTGAGATTCAATTAAGTTTATTAAAATTTCACTTTGCCATTGCATATCAGATCGTAGATTTGCGGAGTAACGCGTTCGTAGATTTGCTTTTGTTGATTGAGATAATAGATTGGTTCAGTGATACGTGTCAGATCATAACATTCTTCTTGAAAAACAGTTTTCTTAACTTTAAACGTTCCTGAAAATATCGAACAAGAATTCATTGATTTCGAACAATTCAAAATGAGAATAACAAACCGGTTAATTCAATATGATTTGTCAAACGAATAAAACATGGTCGTGCATAAGCTGGTAAACCATGTTTCTTCATGTCTTTGGCTAATGTATTCATATCGATTGGAGCCGATGCATTATCAATAATAACAGCCATGCCAGCTTTGCCATCGGTATCTAAATTCAAATCGATATGACATTATCAACGTTCGATTGATTTCGTACCTGGAACAGCAACACCGAAAACAAGAATGTCATTGTGTTTGAGTATGTCCATGAGGATATTTTCGACTTCAACTGTAGAAACATTTTCACCTTTCCATCGGAATGTATCACCAGTCCGATCACAAAAATATAAATATCCGAATTTATCCGCTACCATAACGTCACCTGTATTAAAAGCTCGATCGCCGATTTTATAAACATGATCGACGAGTTTCTTATTTGTACCTGATGGATTATTAACATAACCGTCGAATGCATGAAGTATACTCTTGCCTATCATTCCCAATAGCAGCCCACGTTCGCCTGGTTTGCATCGAACGCATAGTTTGGTTTTCGGATCTCGTATGGGCTCCATTGTCGTCTGATCGAAATGAACAAGTACACTACCTAAAGCACGAGGCACTATCAACGAATAAAAGCCACAAGCACCTGGCTGAGAATCGGTATTAACTATAAGAGAAGAAAAAATAAAGATTTTCTTCTTTTTTTTTCGTTCATACAGAAATATGCATTGCTTTCAGTTGCAGCATAGAATTCATAGATTTGTCGAATGTTAAAACGTTCGACAAATGTTGCCCAAAGATTCTGTCGAAGTCCATTGCCTGAACAAAAACGTATGGAATGTTGACGATCAAATTCACTAGGTGATTGAGCAAGTAAAAATCGACATAATTCACCAACATATGTAAAACCCTTGAAGAAAACATTTTTACAAATAAAAACAAACGAAAACTTCAATAGAAATATCTACCGTGCATTTGTATTTGATACAGTCTTTCCAAAAATTCGATGCTGAAAATTTCTTTCGTATGACAGTCGTACAACCAGATACCAAACTTTAAAAAAAAATTATCCATTGAAATTATTCAACAATTGTCAAAAGTTCTACCTGTATGAAATGCAAATCCAACCGCCTAGAAACAAGAACAATATTGAAAATAATCGAGTCAATATTTTGCTAAGTTACCTAAGGAATGATAAAGTGGAAGAGTGTCGTACATGATATCTTTGTCAGTAACACCAATTGCAACAATAAAACCAAGTGAACCGAGAAGAAATCTGTAAATAAACTGAATAAATTCACGAAATTGTTTCTCCGAGAAGAAAACTAACGAACCGTGAATGTTTAATAACAGCTGCTTTGGGTAAGCCCGTGGTTCCCGACGTGAAGATGTAGAAAACAGGATCTATTCAAAAGTACAAAAATTAGAAAACCAACTATGAAAGTATTTCGTTCGTACGTTTCAAATCGAATGGTATTGGTTTAGGTGGTTGTGTTGAACAACGTTCGAGACAATCATACAATTGAATTGTTTCAAATGATGATGTTATCGAATGGCCATTACTAATTTTTGTCTGTTTTGGATCGAATAAATAGATTTTATTTATATTTAATTGTTTTAATTCATCTTCGATTTCTATTAATTCAATATTGACAAAGAAAAGGAAAGTTTAGTTTTTTGATCCCACGAAAAAAAAAGTCGAACATCAATATTTACCTGGAAGAATCTGTTTGGATGTAATAATACCTTTGGAATCAACTGTTCGAATGGAATATAGAAGTGGTGTAGCACGTAGATTGGAATTGATCAATGCAGTTATACAACCAATTTTACTCAATGCTATCCAAACACATGGATACTCGAGTGAATTATCAAGCATAAGTGAAATAACATCGCCATGTGAATAACCTTCAGCGAGAAAATAATTGGCTAATTGATTTGTTAGATCGTCTACCTAAATCGAATAAAATCTCCTTTCAAAATTTATTGAAAAAGAGCAACGAACTTCTTGAAATGTCAACGATGTATCTTCGAAAATGAAACATTTCTTTGTTCGATAATTTTTAACATTTTGTCGAAATAGATCGAGAAAATTCTGTTGACGATAGATATAATATTTGATCAGTAAAGTATGCCGAATGAGTTTATAAACACCGCGAAGATCACGTGGTAATGTTTGAAGAATGGATAAAAAATAATCAAATATTGTAAGAAAAAAAACTCGAATTTGATCGAACATCTGAAAAGTAAAAAGCGAGAATATTTTTCGACGAAATATGCGACGCTTTATATTAAAAATACACACATGCACGCACGTATACACATTAGATTCATTATGTGTGTGAGGAGGTCGTCGAGTGAGAAAGAAAAGTAGTAACCGGACGACTTTTTTTTTCCTTCCTTTCTTTCTTTTTTAAAATAAAGTAACAGAACAAAATATGAAAGGAAAAGAGAAGGAGAAGAAAAAAAAAGAAGAGAAAAAAAATCAAACAGCGTCGTCGTCGTTGGGATTTCTCTCCTCTGAAGAGTCACACATGTATCTCATTTAATGATAGATATATGACAACAAAAAATAAACGTCAATGCGTTGGTGGTTATTGTATTTTATTGGTAAAAACAAAAATTAATAAAATACACACACAATGTACAAAAGCAATAAAATAACATACATAGATTTTTCTTTCTTTTTCTTTTCGTTTCTCTAACAAGTATAACCGCCGAAGTCACCTTGGTAATCGATATCAATACGACAAATTGGACAACGTTTACTTTGTACTAACCATTTATCGACACAATGTATATGAAATAAGTGCATGCAAGGTAGACGTCGTACATGCTCCGAGAGATTATATTCACAAAGACAAATTGTACATTTTTCTTCTTTGGAATCGAAAGTTTTTGTATATTGATAAGATAATGTTCGACAATTGATATGTTCTTGTGTTGCACCGATTGTTGATGAATGATGTGAACCATTTAATTGTTCTTCCATGCGAAGTAATTCTTCGACGACATGTTGATTATTTCGAAGAAAAATCGGATTACGAAATGAACGAAAAAGAAGTGGAGTCGGTGGCCACGAATTGTTATGATGCTGTTCGATCGGTTGCATAGTTAAATGTGTGGGATGATTGGTTAGCATGGCTTGTAAATGTTGATCGGCTGTGAGCATAGCTGTCGATGGATTTTGAAAGAAATTTAAACGTTGTCGATTTAATTCGGAAGATAATTGTTGACGATATTGTTGACGAATATGCAAAGGATGATAATGATGAGGCATGATAGGCATGGGCAATTGAGGAAGTGTTGGTGGTAAATTTGTTGATGAACATGATGGCGAATGGAAGGGAGCAAAGAGATTAGTTGATGAATCATCATCGTCATCATCATCATCACTCGAGTCGATTAATTGTGGAGTTGAATGAATATTTTCATTGGATATCAACGGAGAATAATCATTGAATGGAAGTTCAGTTGTAGATGAAGCTTAATAAAAAAAATAATAAATATCGTAGATGACAGAAATATCGTAATTTTCTTTTCAATTACCGGTGGATGACGGTAAACTACGGAAACGTTTTGAAGAATCATGTAAATCGTTTGAGATCGAACGTTTTCGTCGATTTTGTGTTGATGTCGATGCATTGTACAAATGATTCACAGATGAATTCGAACTTGCACTTGTTGAATTCGAACTATACTTATCTAAAAGTGTACTATAACGTGGCATGTTCGACATATTATCTGCTGTTGACGATGCAGTCGACGAATCTAAATAATTTCATTTCGATATTTTCAAATCAAAAGTATAAATCGATTTACTATTACGTCTGTACGATATCGGCGGTGAACTATCATCAGTTAAATCGATAGTTTCTGGTTGATGTATGACGCGTGTTGCATTGTTTGTTGACTCATTGGATAGAAATTCAGCGAAAGCAGCATTTATAGCTGATGTCACTTGTTCAGGATTAACATTCGACGATTGATGTGATGGTAAAATGTTCATTTCTTCGATGAATTTTTCTCTAAAACAAACTAACAACAACAACTAGAGATAGCTATTTCTTTCCATCAAGTTATCGATATCTAATGATAATAATCATTGATTTCGGCCCCTTTTTTTTTCTCTCTCTCTTTCCCCTCACGCGACTCTTACGCACACACATCAATCGACCGTTGCTTACATACATCGTAGAATGAAGATGCAGGCGTTGTTCGCCCTTTTCTCTCGCGATAACAAATATTTTTCTTTGATTTTATACTCGCATTTCAGTTCATTTTTCTTGCAGATAGATAATTAATGAAAAAAAAACATGAGAAAAAGAAAATCTACGTAAAGTACAAATTTAGCGAGACAACACTATTACAGACTTAAGGATGAATGTCAAATCTCTTCTACTCAACGTGATGATATTACGCAGGAAGAAGAGAACGTCGTGTTCATAGAATAAGTCATTTGTTTTTTCTGTTGACGTCAGATTTTGAAAGCTAACTAAGTTATTACAATGAACGTCTAAGCTCAATAAAAACAGTTATGTAATTGAAGGTAACATAAACGACCTTAGAAAGAAAGAAAAAAAAAACAAGTTTGCCGTTTTGTTTTCTTTTTGATTAAAGGTGAATAAGTGTAAAATTTAAAAAAAATAAATAAAATGTACAACGGGTGAAATCAGAATATGTCATTTAAGGACACAACTGTTGGAATCGTTGTTTTAGGAAATTTATTTTGCACCTAATGTAATTTACGTTTTTTTTTAAATGAAGTAATATTCTTTCTCGATATGAAAACAAGAGAGAACTTCTTCTTAAGTGCATATTAGTCAAAAACAGATGTGGTTTTTTTTCTTACGAAATTCAATCATCAATGATCTATAAATAAGTTTTTATTTCAACGAATAAATCAAATTCTTATTATTATTTCTTTCTACTATACTATATATATATACCCCCTCCATACTATCTAGAAAACAGAGTAAGTAAGAAATCGTGAAATTCATAGCCTCCTTCGATCAAAATGACCTCTACTAGTGCAAAATAGATGTCGTTATCTTTAGTAAACCGTATTCTTATTTTATTTAATCATAGAAATTAGACTAGTGTTTGGCTTTGCCGAACACATAATAGCATATTCTGATAATCTGCAAGATCTGACTACGGTTTTTTTTGTCAAGTACTCTCAGGTGATCTTTCATCAGCTGTGACAAAAACACGAAGCGTCAAATTAGTTTCGAGGGTTAGGCTAGACTATTTTTAAATTATTAATTCTTATTATCAACTAATGTGAAAGCCAGATTTTCTGAAATATAAGCTACTTATTTTATTTTCACTTTTTATATTTCTAATTAATATGACTTACTTAGTAGGTAGTTTTTACTAGTTCTTCTATTCGCCAATGCAAGTGGCTAACAAAAGTCGAGCGAGCGCACTCTGTCTAATCATAATTATTGGTTGATCTTTTCTTTATATAATATTGCAATTGGAAAATCAAAAATTACATTACATTTAATATCCTCTTTCATTTCGTTAATGACTGTCTAACTCAAATGAAAACCAATACTCCGTACATAATTGCCATTGATGATAAGATACATTCCTCGCCACAATTTTCATTCTATCGAGTTCGTAAATGACATTTGTTTTTTTTTCTAATTTTATATAAAGAGATTTAATATTTATTGATTTAGTATTGGCGACGTTTACATCGTCAACAACGTGCATTTATATTTGCATTTATAATAATCTTTTTTATACTGTATTTTGGTTATCATTCACATTCGAAGACAATAACATACGATGAAAATAATCGTCAAATCATCGACGATGACAAAGACGCATGGCGAAAAAAGCAAACTGAAGTAAGTTTAAGAAAGATAAAGAAAAGAGAGAAAAAAGGCTTGAGGTTAGATTTTCTATCTATTCATCATGTTTTATCAGATAAGTTTTTTTCTTTTGATTTTTCACGATACATTTTCGTATCGAGATGAGTCAATTTGTTATGTATGTGTTGACGAATTAATGATTGTTTCAAATCAATTGATTTATTTAGAAAAATCAATTCACAAAAGTAATTGCTAAAAAACAATTTTTTTCAAGTAACAATTCAAATGTCGATTTTCGATTCGAATAAATTCATTCGTCGGTCGTCTTTTCTAGCTCCGACTGATGCTCGACAAATAGCCGTCCGAAATGCAATGGCACATGCTTGGAAAGCCTATCGAACATATGCATGGGGCTCAGATGAATTAAAATCACTATCAAAAACGGGCTCATCATGGTTCGGTCTTGGTTTAACAATTGTCGATTCGATTGATACATTGTATATTATGAATTTGACTGAAGGTTTGACATAGTCATCGAATGAAAATCGATTCGATTTGCCATTGAAAATGATTTTAGAATATAACGAGGCACGTGATTGGATTGAGAAATCGTTTGACGTTGATTCGGATAGTACCGATAGATTTAATTCTCATTTTGAACTAACAATTCGAATTCTCGGTGGTTTATTGAGTATTTATCATTTGACTGGTGATGAGTTATTTTTAAAACGTGCAATGGATATTGGTGATCGACTTTATTTAAATTTTAATACAGCAACCGGTTTACCATTAGCAGAAATAAATATTAAACGAAAATCAACAAGTGGTTACCGGTAGGAGGAGATAAAAGAATTTTGTTTGTTTTCAAATTGTTTTTTAATCGATTAGTTGGACAGCAGATGCAGCTACATCAGAAGTGGGAACCGTTCAAGTAGAAATGAGAGATTTAGCACGTGTGACTGGCGATAGAAAATATGAGGTTCGACCTACGAAATGGATTTCTTGTATTCAAAATGAAACATAAATCGATTTGTTTTTAGGAAGCTGCAGATCGTTCAGCAGCTGCTCTTCATCAAACATCGAAAAAAGACGGTCTTGTGCCGATATTTATCAACCCGTTGACAGGTCGATTTTCGGGTGGTGTTATCTCGTTCGGTGCACGAGGTGATTCATATTATGAATACTTATTAAAACAATGGTTGCAAACAGGACGAACAAGATCGACGTATGTTGAATTTAACAAAGATGTAGAGACATAGGCGATTTTGAATTTTTAGATTTTGGGATGATTGGAAGGAGAGTATGGGTAGGATTTGAGAGAAAGCTTTCTGGAAGACAAAAAACAAGTGAGATTTACTTTTCTAGATGGTGTCAAAAAACATCTATGGCGTATGGCCTATCCAGATAAACTCTATTTCGTTGGTGAACTCATGGGTTCCACTCAATTTTCACCGAAAATGGTGAGATCATTTATCGAATATTCAGTTTTTTTTTAAAATCTATATCTTTCAGGATCATCTCGCTTGTTTTCTCGCGGGCAATATGGCGCTTGGTTGGTACTATCGATCTGATCTAACAGATCTTCTCGATATGGCCAAAGAACTAACGAAAACATGCTATCAAATGTATGCTACACAACCGACTGGTCTTAGTCCTGAGATTGCTTATTTCAATCTCGATCCGACTTCTAACAGTGAAACAATTATCGTTCATGTAAAATCTCTTGAATCTTCGTTTCATTCACTTTTATTATTATTATTATTATTATTATTTTCGTTAGGCCAATGATAAACATAATCTTCAACGTCCAGAATTAATCGAATCGTTGTATTACATGTATCATTTAACCAATGATACACAATATCAAGATTGGGGCTGGAAAATATTCGAATCATTCGAACGCTATACACGTCTCGATGATGGAGGTTACGCATCGATAAATAACGTTCAAAATCGTGAAAATGTCGGTCTACGTGATAAAATGGAGAGTTTCTTTCTTGCTGAAACGTTGAAATATTTTTATTTATTATTCGACAAGAAAAATCTATTTGCATTTAATCAATGGATTTTCAATACGGAAGCTCATCCATTGCCGATTTACGACAATTGAAAACCAAATAGTTTTATTGTTTTTGTTTTGTTTTTGCTTCTTAATAATTTATCAGGCTTTTTTTCGAGGGTATATGTGAAGAGAAAAAATAAAATAATCTGCTTTTTAGAATATTTTCTATTGAAAACTAATAATGTCAACTGAAATTCAGGTATGACTAATGAATTATGAAAAGTAAGAACATATTTCTTCTTATCTAGAAAGAAAATCTCATCCAATTGGAACCTATTTGCGAACCATTATTTCCTAAGGCAATGGAAATACTTTTCTATACGGGAAATACATTAGCATTTAAATTAATAAAAAAAATGAATACAACGATAACTGATGAAGTAAGTCTTTCGTGTTAATCAATTTATCTTTTGATTGTTTGATTAAGATATGTGAAACGATATCAATGATGTTGCAAACATTAAGAACTGATTCGGATTTCAAACAATTCGAGGTTTGATCTGTTTTATTTTATCTTTTCAAAAGAAATTTTTTGTTATTCGAATAGAGTGAAAGTTATGTGAAAATTCTTCCAACCAATGATGAAAACATCTTAATTGTTCATCCAACGAATTCAAATACAGATAACGAACAATTGACACGTGAAGATTTGAAATATTCTGTTAAGATCTTTCTTCGATCACTCGATCCTCAAGTTTTAGCTCACACAATAGATACCGGTTAGTTTCATTTGAAATTCTTCATACTAAACTTGTTCATTTTTTGTCTCGCTTACTTAGTTTTAACCCAATTGAAAGAAAATTATCTCGAAAATGTTATGCTTTCATTGCCTAATTATAGTTCACAAGTAACACTCGAAGAATTCTTACCATTATGGCGAGTTGTTGAAGATTATATTGATAAACAAAAAATACTCTCAGCTGGTGTTTGTGATTTTATGATGCCATTATTTTCCGATTTATGTCAATCTGCAAAAGTACGAAAATATCAGTTCATTCGTTTCTTTCTCAACAACAAAAAGAACATTCGATATATTTAGCATAAACCTTATGCTGATCAAATTAATCTCGGTGTTTGTTGTTCAATTCCTGATGAATTAAATAAATATGTCAAAGAACATAATATTCAATTATTAACACACAGTGATCCAATAGGTAAAATGTCAGAATGATAATAAAAATATTTTTTGGCAATCATTTCCATTCAGATGTTCTCAATGAGACAGATTTTCAAGGTGTTCTTCGAGAATATTCTCATGAAAAGGATGCACTCAATTGGAAACCATTATCAATAGTTCGTTATAATTGTGTCATAGCCAATCGTGGAATTATAAAAACGAAAGGCTTTTTTATCTATGCGAGACGTTAATTTAAAAAAAAACAAAGAAATCAAAAGATTAATTATTTTAATGAAAAAAAAACATCTGCTAACTTTAAATAAAAATAGAGAGAAGAAAAAACTCTCCGTTTTTTTTGTACTTTTTAATGATAAAAAATGATGTTTTAAAAGCAGGATGAATACTATTATTTAACTACTTAAATATCGTTATAATCTTTAGAAATGAATAGAGAACGAGACAAGAAGAAAAAAATTAATGACACATTTTTATCTATAATTAATCTAATATTTACAATACATTTCTCTTTTGCGATCGAAACGAGATTATCCTTGGAAAAAATATATATGAGCCTTTCTTTTTCGATCGTATTTTAAAACAAAAAGAAAAGATGAGAGGAGGGAGGAGGAGAAGAGGAAGAAGAAAAAGAATCTTGTCTCTCTTTTCATAAAGTGCCATTATTGTCGATGTTCGTTGTCGTATACTCTTTTCAAGCAATAATAATGTGCAAACAAGGACATTGTCGATGTCTCTTTCTTTTTGAGAACAACTCATTAACACCAGCAATCGTTGTCAAACAATGAACACAATTCGAATAAGAATATTAAGTAAAGAAAGTGTCATAATATTTGATAAAGTTTCCGTCGATATGATTTTGTGAAAATGTGCGTATTTATTCAGTCTCAATGTAAAATATATGTAAAACGATCTTGTTTTGTTTTCACCTTGGAAAAAAGAAAAGAAAAGACCGAAAAAGATTTTGCTAGTTTTATTTGTTGTTGTTGTCTAACCAAAAAAAGAAAGAAAACTCTAACACTTAATCATTTTCTGCACGATTTCATAAATATAACGTTAAATCCTAGATTGGATTTTTCTTCTTTCCTTTCTCCTATCATATCTAGTTAAGAAAATGTATTGAATGGAATTGAGTTATTTGATTAATGGAACAAAACATCATCTCATACATCAGATGGAAATTCATTTTCTTCTTTTTTTCAATTTTATTTCGAAGTAGTCAGAGAACTTCGGAGTCCTACTGTGTTGACTTCATAATAAAAAAACGTATCAATCGTCTTGGTAACTTGAATGCCAACTTTCTCCTTTTAAACATCATCGAACCGAGAATAGACGACATTTGATTTCGATATTTTTTCTTCTCTCGAATTAATGTTTAGTAAGTAACAATATTTTCAAACGACTTTACTCGCCTCGAGGTGAATGATAAGAGGAAATTGATCTTTCTTAGTTTGTTGTTGTTGTTGTTCTTCTCTCGTTCTCTTTTCGTGTAACAAAAGAGACTAGTGTATGTCTAATCTATATTATATTTTTCCGATTAAGTACGGTGGAGTGGTTGATGAAGTTTGAAATGATAATACTTGAGTAAAAGAAAACCCAAAGGGCGTTGATTTTGCTATGCATAGACATATACGTTTGGGTGGAAGGAGGAATATGTTGTCAATGCTCAATTATTATTTCTTTTAGCATGTCGAATAAAAAGAAATGAGAGAAAAAAAAGCGAAGAAAGAAGATGAAGAAAAAAAACGAGAATGGAATGGAGAAAAAAATACAGGAAAAGCCACGGCATCATCAAAAAATTGGTTCCTTAAACGGAAGAATAAGAAGGAGAAGAAGCGAGGAGAGAAAAAAACGAAGGAAACTCGAACATAGACTACCATAAAGTGAAACAACCGAGGAATCCTGCGCATCTTCTTTTATTCGCAGACATGCCAAGAGGTTTTATTTTTCTCCTTTTCAAACTTTCAAATTATTATTTCTTCTCCTTCTCCTTCGTCATCATTATCATCTTCTTAAAAAAACACCATTTTATTTGCTTTTTTAGAACTTCAATTCATTCATTCATTCATTCTTCTTCTTCTTCTTCTTCTTCTTCTTTTTTCTTTCTTCAATTACAAAACTCATGACCGAAATTGAAATTCCAAGTGAATTACCAACAATACTAAGAAATTTTACATTGCAAGTTCTACGAAATAAACCTCATGATATTGTCGATTATGCTGTCGAATATTTTACTCAACTTCAACGAGGACAAAAATCAGAAATAATGATAGATGACAATAAGATCACGACGACGGTTCCTTCTTCGTCATTTTCTTGTTCTAATCATCATGAACAAGAACAACAAACAACAACAAAACATAATGTTTTAGCAACAGGTTAGTCAAATCGACTGTCGTTTGCAACAAATTTCAACGGAAATAAATCACATTTTGATTTTAAATGTTCTAATCAATCGTCAATAGCGACGACTCGATTATTAACATCCGCTCGTGTTCTCTTTTTCTTCAACGAAAAACTTTTGTTGAAATGTTTTCTATTTTTTTTTGTTGTTGTTGCTGTATTTAGACAATATGGCAAATATTGAAATCAATTGTATATCGCCAGCATCATCATCGTTACATGAAACAGGCTCGAGCGAAGAAGACGATGTTGTTAATCTCGATGAAGATATGCGAGTAGGATTTTGTTATTCTTAACCGCTAAAACTTCTCCTGTTCTTTAGCGACATTATGTAAAAAGAAATGAATGTCGACGTGTATCTGTCGCAGCCGAACGCTATAATCCCGAAGAAGATCATAATTCTGACGAAGAAAATCTACAAATCTATCCGAAAAATGACGAACAACGAAAACGTTTACGCGAAGCTGTATCAACGAATTTATTATTTCGAACATTAGAAATGAACCAAATCGATCAAATCATCGATGCCATGTGGGAAAAACATGTAAACAAAGGCGAATACATGATTAAACAAGGTAGAGAGAAAGAGAGAGAGAGAGTATTTCAAATGAGCAAAAATGAATTCTATATCAATCGAATTTCTAGGCGATGATGGTGATAATTTCTATGTTATTGACAAAGGTACTTTCGAAGTTTATGTTTTAAACGATCATAATGAATCGATTAAAATCGGTGAATATCATGACAAAGGTTCGTTTGGTGAACTAGCACTCATGTACAATCAACCACGTTCGGCAACGATCATATCGACAAGTGAGGGTATTGTTTGGGTTATGGGTCGGCAAACATTTCGACGACTTGTTTTAAAACATGCGTTTCTCAAACGAAAATTATACGAACAATTTTTAAAAGATCTCGATATTCTACAATCATTAACCGATTACGAACGTTCGAATGTTGCCGATGCATTAATACCAATTGATTATCAACAAAATGATGTTATTATTCGACAAGGTGACGAAGGTAATCGGATGTTTTTTATTGAAGATGGTCAATGTGATATTTACATGAACGAACAATTTCGTAAGCGTTTGAGTAAAGGTGATTATTTCGGCGAATTAGCACTACTTAATCATGAACCTCGATCAGCAACAATTATAGCTGCAAGTCCCAAAGTTCGTCTAGCATCATTAGAAGTTCAATCATTTGAACGTTTATTAGGACCTTGTATGGACTTACTACATCGAAATACGTCCAAATATCTTAAATAACTCGAAGCAAAAAAAAACCTATTTTTTTTTCTTTCTTTTGTTGCAATTTTCATGATAGAGTTTTAGAATGAATATAAATCTATTTCTATGTGTATTAAAACGAATTCATTTATTTGACCACCTCTTGTGATCGTTTTTATAGATGAAAACAGTCGCTAGAATTTCTTTTTTTCTTTGAAATGACGCAAGGTTAATGGTAACATTGAATAATTAAAGATCTATAAACAATTAATAGAAAAAAAATGAGAGAGAAACCGGTTGTTTAAAAGAGTCGCAGAATAGAAATGAATAATAAATGCTATTGTCAATTATTATTTTTTCTCTGTCTCGTTTTCTTTTTGAATGGAATATAGGTGTGTGTGCACGTAATAAACAAGGAGAAAACAAAACGAACATGTACAAAAAGATCACTTGTTTTTGTTTTTGTTTTTATGTTTAATAACGACCACCACGTGTCGAACGACTCGTAGATGAATAAGCAGCACTGTTACCGAAACCACTCGATGCTGTTCCACGATTGTAATTATTTGGAACGGGTCCACGTTGTTGTGCAGTTGTTCGATTGAGACCTGGAGGTGGCTTTGGTTTAGCTTGAATATTCACACATTTCGGTATATGTCGTTCAGCGACATTAGGTGCGTAGTTACGACCACAATGTGGACATTGAATATAATCCGGATTGACTGAAGCTGGCGGCGGAGGTAAATCAGCCAAACGACCACCTGCTTTCTCGTAATTACTCGCTTGTTTAGCATAACGAATAGCACGAACGAAATCTTCGTGTTTCTGTCTCCAGTTATTCTTTGGAACCTTATGAATCAATTGAAATTATGTAGACAATGAACAATATTTGATTTACTTGAGGTTCAGGTCGAGCTTTAGTATTTTTGCCGCCTTTTCGAAAATAAGTGGCAGCTTCTGTACCCTGTAATCGTTGTTTAGTTGAATCGAATACACGTCGAGTTTTATTCGCTTTTTTACATGCTTCCTCATGTTGTTGGATACGATCGCTGGCAAATGAACGATTACATACTGAGCAAGGATAAAGACCACTTGCACCCGAAGAACCTCCAGTAGGAAATGCATTAGCTCCACCTCCACCTCCACCTCGTTTAGTTGAGCTAATCGGTGGATCATCATACTCATCTGTAAACAAACAAATTGATAGTTATTAAAAATCGAAACTTGTAATGATATACCATAGGATGGATTGCCACGTTGTTGAATAGGTCTTTCAGTCATTCGTGCACCACTCGCACCGCCTCCTGGTCCAGCAGGTGCCTAGATGAATGAATTCGAATAAATAAACCTTTGTTTCTTTTTTTCTATTTTTTTTTTGACATATCGAAAACATACACCGATCGATTTAGCAGCATGACCAGGTTTACAACTTCGTTGATGAACATGAATACGATCAGCAGCAAATTTTCGTCCACAATTTTCACAAGGTACAAGTGAAGCTTTGGCAGCTTCATATGCAGCATCATTAATTTGATCGAGAGAATAATTACCGCTACCTTAAGAAATAAAAACAACTGAATTCTTATTCGAAATCGATTTTCAACAATTCTACGAACTGCCTATATGTAAATCAGGTTTACGTGGTGCTGGTCGACGTAGATTAGGAGGTAATTTAGCGTTTTCAATATGCCACTTTTCTAAACATTGAGGCTCGTGAATTTCAATCGATTGTGTGCCATATTTTCGTCCACAAATATAACACAAAACAAATTTAGGCATAGCTGGTGCGTGACTTGTATCTCTCTATACACACACATAATCATATTTTAATTAAAACAAAATCAGTAAATTAACCTACAGGAGCATTCTTATACAAATAATCATATTCACCATATCCTTGTCCACCACCACCGCCTGCTGATCTTTGTTGTTTACCAGTATTACGTTGTGGTGATTCATCTTCATAACGATTTGTTGGCCTATTCAAACGAACATATTGTCTTGATTTTCTTGAAAAGACAAAATTTTGCAATCGAATCATACCGAGAGACAGGCTGTGATCGTCCCATGGCTCCACCAGTTGGACGTGTCGTTGCCGTAGGTCGACTAGTTGTTGAACTATAATTATTATTCATTGTTCCTGTTGGACGAACTCCTTCAACGAAGCAAAACAAAAAAAAAGAATTCAAACAATTGATATACAAAAATTTCTTCTATTTTACCAGGTCGAACGCCACCGGATCGACCGTACATATTGATTGAATAATACTTTGCTTATACGAGAATAAAAATAGAAACTCAAGTTTTTTCAAATGAATGCAGTTTTGCTTTCTTTCCGACGAAGAAAAACAACAGTACAGTATCGAAATCAATTAAATCACACTTATTCATGCTGCTATGCAACTACCTTCGATATCGATGAACTCATCACTTTCGATAGAGGTCGTTCTTTGGCATGCTTTTTGACTCCAGTTACCTTTATTCTTTACACACAAAAATGAAACAAGAAACCAGACGAAATTCGTTTCATTTGATATTGACATTTCGCAGAAATTGCATTCATTTTTTGGAAGTTATTCCTCTCACAAGAGCATTTGTACAGCATTTGCATATACGACTTTCAATTAGTTCTTACTTTCAGGAATATTTACATTTTTATCACACAACGTTTGTATCTTGTTTTTCTTTTTCTTTTACTCTTGCTCACCGTGTTTATTGTATGTCTTCTTTAATTATCGTATGTACGTCTGCACCTCACTTTCTCTCCCTTTTTTTCTTCGTTTTCTTTTTTAATATTTTCTCTTTTCTGTTATTTGTTAGTTGGACTATTAGTTGATAGCCGTGTGATAGTAAATGTCAGAAATCGAATATTGATAGACGATACGAGAACAAGTACGTTTGGTGTTGTTTTTTTCCTTCTTCTTTCTTCTAACATGCCATCATCGTTATCATTATTATTGTGATTTTGATGAGCAACTTTTTTTTGTTGTTGATATAAGGTCAAATCAATGTATGTATGTAGTTATTGTCCTTCTTTCAATAGAAGATAAATCATCATCTAATTGATGAATATCGTTTTGATTTTATGTGTTCAATCCTTGCGCAATAAGTTAATCCGAAATAAAATGACTTTCAGGTTAACCTTAAAATGAAGAAAGAGAAATCAACATTGATCGATACTTTATATACTTCGATTTAATAATTGATGAATGCGCGAGCTGTTTAATGGTGAATGAAGGTTGATCCTCTTCACTTATTGTGTGTGTGCATGCATATATATACATACCTATTCAACTTCGTCAGTTTTTTTTGTTCGTTCTTTGTAGATTTAAAATTTACTTTTGTGACAAAAAAGAAAGTTGCCAATGGCCGGTCATTATCAACGATCATCATATCGATATCCCAATCTACGTGTAACAGTAAAACATGAAACAGATGAACGATTCGTTCGCGAAGTTGTAGCTCGTCCAAAAACTCATCAACATAATACAACTGTTTATTACAATACGAATCATCATCGAATGAATTCAAATAATAATAAACGTCGTTCGAAAAAGTCCGATCGCCAAGAGATTCGTCCGCTTATGGAAATTCAAGCAAATCAATATCCAATTTATACAGAGTTCAATTACACCTATACTTTCAAACCGAAATCACAATCAAATAATCAATATCGTAATCGAAAAGCTGAATTAGATTGGGATCATGCGTTTGATCTCGATCAAATCGAATTATATAGCACTCGAATCGATTCGGATAACTATTCACTGACGAGTAGTACGCACAGTTCAAATGACAACTCGTTTTCTTCGGATTGAACGTTTAGGAACCCCAAAACGAACAAGTTTTTCTTTGCTTTTCTTTTCTTTTCTTTTCTTTTTCTGTAATTATGTTTGTTTGCGTTTCTTTTTATATTAAAGAAAAAAATCTTTCTTGCTGAAAGCAATTGATAGATTTTCCTACAGAGAGAACTTCCTGTTTGATCCAAAGAGAACTGTTGTCGAGCATTCTCTTCAATTTTTCTGACTTACCTACTTGATATTAATTGAAAACTACACTTGTTCCAATGTTATTTATCGTCTGTCAAAGAGAAAAGTCTGACTACGTAATTAAACGTATAAATATTTAGTTTATTTCAAGTTAGTTTAAGATAATCAGGCGCATTGTTTTTGTATGCCATTAGTTTAATAACAGTTAATTCCTCAGGGGTACATAGAATTAATAAGGAAAAAGAAAAGTTCGAGTCTGTCTTTTACTCAATCCGTCATAGGCGAACAGTTTGATGACAACTCGTCCAAAAGATTTCTAATCTACATATTAAATAAAGTCTTCACACAATATTGGCAACTAGAAAACTTTTAGGGAAGAAACGAGAGCGAGAGAGAGAGAGCGCGAGAAAAAACAACAAAAACAGGATCATAGTTTTTTTTCTTCTAATCAATGAACACGCAGAGATTTAGCTCGTTAGCTGTTTTCTCTATTTTCTTTACTTTTTTTCATTCATTTACTTATTTTTTTTTGTTTTTCCGTTAGGAACAAACCGGATTCTCACGTGTTAATATATTAATAAGACATAACTTCGATAGAATTGCTTTATTCTTTCAGATTATATATGCTAACGTGATCGATCATGTCGTATGTAAGAATTCTGTTTAGCTTTTATTTCTCTTCAAAGAAAAACAATAATAATATTCTTTTGATTTCAGCATACGAAATCGAAAAAATTGGATGCAAATCAATTGAAAGGTTTGTCTGACCTCACCGATTTTTTTTGTGCTCTATCTCGAAAAATTCTGAATTTACATCTTTTCAGAACTTCGACAAGCGTTTGATTTATTTGATACTGATAGTAGTGGCGGAATATCAGTCAATGAATTGCAACAAGCTCTTTGCGCAATGGGTGTAAATATTTCCGAACAAGAAGCCAAACAAATGTTTTCAGCAATCGATGTTGATAGTAAAATTTGCATAGAATTTATTGTTTTTCGAAAAACGAAAAAACAAAAATGAATTCGTTTATAGAAAATGGTCGAATTGAATTCGAAGAATTTGCTGAAGTTGTCGCTGATTCCTATTTTCGAAAGTTTAGTCGAGCAGAAATTCTCGAATCATTCAGAAGATTTGATCGGAATCATGATGGTTTTATTGAAGCCGAAGAATTAAAAAATATTCTCAGCCAATTGGGAAGAAATTTTTCAACAGAAGAAGTTCGAATAGAAAAAAAAAAGAAATTTAATCTTCAGTTAAATCTTCTTTTGCTTGCGTTAGATTCATCAAATGATCGCAGAAATTGATCATGATGGCAATGGAAAGATCTCCATTGAAGGCACATAAATAATAAACTTATTGATTTGAAATTTCAATTTTCTTTTTTTCTAGAATTCGCCGCACTTGTCGAAAGAGGATCTTAATTTCGAAGACAAATAAACATCTATGATATATGTTTTTTTTTCTCTGTTTATGCTTCTATTGTATGTCATTGTCTTAATTCATTTTATTCTCTCGCTTGTTTCTTTCTCTCTCTCTCTCTTTTTGTTGTTTTTTCTCTTCATTCTTATTGAATAAAAAAAAATCTTTTTTAGACGAGATTGAAGGTAAGAAGAACAGAAAAATGACATGCAAATGTGAAGTTATTTCTCATTGTCAAGAGAACGAGTTCGAGAAACTGAAAGAAAAAGAAAGAAAGAATCTATGTTACTCATATATATGTTGGCCGTTTTCCTGTCTAGTAAATAAAAAGAGAAAAAAAAACGGAGAGAAATCATTTGAATACAACGAAGGAAAATATTTAACTTTCCTTCGTTTCTCTTTCTCGTGTGCGCATTTTACTCGTTTTTTTTTCTTCATCATTGACGTCTCACTTTCTCCTTCTCGCGTATACATTGATGACAACAAAAACAATCATCAAACGATCGAGTGAATCTTCAATGTGACTCTGCTTTTGACGAAGGTAAAAGAAAGAAATATATGATGAAATTTCAACGACGCATTCTACCTCCTCACTCACCGACCTATCTCGAAATGGAGGAATATATTGCCCCGCCAGTTATTCAACCATCAAGTAAACAAAACAAAACAAAACAGCAACAACAAATAGCATTTTCTCTTTTCTAGTTTCAATTGCAGGTTCAACGAGTGATCTAAGTGAAATCGAAAGTGTTTGCAGTTTGTCCACGAATGTTCGTCAACGATCCGATTCGTTGACAAATCTGTTCAATATGTCAGAAGATAGTACTTCCCTATCAAATTTTAGTATTGCATCCTATTCATTATCTCAAACTTCGTATGATAATGGTTCGCCCACGACATGTACAACGCTCTCACCACAGCCAACATCATTAAATTTATCAACGGACAAATCGGCTCGTTCACGTCGTAGTGCTTGTTCATCGACGACGAGTAGCCAAAAGAATTTCTCGATAAAACCAACGGAAACAATTCACGCATCATCATCTCTCTCAGATAAATGTGGTTTAATTGCCAATGATGGAAATAATACGGAAAATCTTGATGATCAACATGTTCAATCCGATGACGAGCAAAGTCAAGACGAAAATGATTTAGATATTCTCCCGACACAAATCAATCGAGGCCTCAGAAAAACTGTACTGAATAATGTCGATCGATTGTTAAACTCAGCTAACAAACAAATGAAACTTTAAAATCTCTGCGAAAGAATTTATTTGACCGTTTTTTTTAAATGTTTATTTATTATTTAAAAAAGAAAGAAACATAATTCCAACGTTAAGTTCAAATAACAACTAATTTGTCTCTACAACACAAAATAGTCTATTCAATATTTTTCAAGCCATAGGATCGAGTGAACAGGGCCGACGAAATTCTTGGCCACGTTCATGAATCCATTTGTTAGCGACCCATTTATTACCGATTAAGACCGGACAAGCTGCATGTCGAGTATTGTAATCACCTACGAAAAGACAAACTATTATTGAACAAAACGAGAATAGATTAACAAACCTTCGCCAGATGCATAGAGATTGTACCAAAATGCTGCGCTTCCTTTTTTCGGTTTGAGATAACCACCTGTAACAGGAAATACTGTGGCACCACCTTGTTCAACATCGCTCATCTAAAAGGAAAACATGTGTCTTTTCTTTATTATCGATATTTATTTGACGTACATATGTCAACCAAGTTGCGATTCGATTGCCTAAATTTAGAATCGAACTGTTATTTGAGAACAAACCGGACGAACTAACCTGCGCCAAGACCTGCAAAAGCATCCTTTTCCGATTTCTAGATAACATCAATCATTATAAAAAAACATACGATCAATGATCAATCATAACTCACTCGTGCAAAATCAAAGTGTGGCTCATAATGACCGCCAACACCATAATTAGCAATCTAATCAATCAATCAATCAAAGATTTTTTGTTTTTTCTGTATTCTCTTCATTGACATACTTGAAGATCTTCAGCTGTGATCATATTTAAATTCGTAACAGTTTCGATCAATTGAGATAATCGAGCTACAACGGGTGAATCATCATTTCTCAACCAAGCGCTAAAATGAAATAAAAATTGAAAGGATACTTTCCAACAAATCACACACACATGCAACAACACGCAAATTCTAAGCAAGAGATTCGTCTGTCATGCATTCAGATGAATGATAATATTTCCTGCTTTGTCTACCTTTTGCTCACTCTATAAGTTGCATGTTCAATTTGTGCTGTTCTCGGATTGTGTACAACAGCTCTGTTTAACTACAACCATAATCATAGAGAAAAAAAGTTTGTTGTTTTTTTCAAATAGAATCCATTCCGATTAAACAAACAACAACAACAACAACAATAGCAATGTGCAATACTACGAATGTTAAGATAAATCACTACTAAATTTTCGATGATTAGTACCTCTTACTAATTCTATAATCAGCTGGTTTAAAAGTATCGGTAACAAAATCGCGGACAACCGCACGTTGTAACTGGAAAACTCTCATTGAAGCAAAACAAACAAACAAAAATATCTATCGATTGTACATACTTTCGGTGCAGCTAATGATTTGATTTCATTCATATCCGAATTACTAATTATATCATGAAACAGATAAATGGCCGGATTGTCATGAACTTGTTCTTGTTTAACTGGTCCAATAATTAACCAAGGATGATTATTATTATTATGATAACGACAGAATAGTTTCGATTGTCGTTGTGGACTTAACTGAGAAACATTTTTTCGACAAAGTTCTTCATATGCATCACGTTCGTCGAGTACATCGTCAGGTCGTTGATTTTTTATTTGAAATTTTTTATTTTTAATATTTCTCGATATAAATTTCAAATTCAATGAATCATCATCACTCTCGTCATTCGTTCCCATATCACCTTTTCGTTGTTTTTCTGTCAATGTTTGATTTTGAATAACTCGTTCATAATAAATCTTATTATTATTCGCACGAATATGATCCGGTGCTAGATAATAATTCACACATTCCTGATCTTTATTTCATTATTCTACTTACCAATTGATAACATTTCTTCAGTTATTGCCAACGCATGTTCGACATTTCCTTGCTAGAGAAAACAAAACAAAAAAAACGAATAAAATATATTTGTATCTTCTTTGTTTTTTTTTGGTTACTTGTGATGTTGCATAGGCAAGATGATCGAGAATATCGATTTTGTTAATTGTTGTTTTTGTTTTTTCAGTATCTAAATGATCGAGTGCTTCTTGCATCCACATTAATGTATGATAAAAATCGCCATTTGTATACGCAACTCGACCAAGATCATAGCATTCCAACGCTAAAACATCAATCAATCAATCATCACGAGATTGAAAATATGCAACTGACCAGATAATTTCTTTGATTTGTATTTTGAACTAATTTCACCATTTGCAACTAGACTTGTATTGAGTTTATATGTGTCCTGTAAACGCATTAGACCGATTGCTGAACCTGAAATATAAACATTTCCTATGAGAAGAAGAAGAATCATTGACCGAATCAATACCAGTATAATCTTCGAATGAAGGAAATAATAATTTGTCTGCAAAGCTTTTCGAGAAATCTAATTTAAAAGAAATATTGAGATAGAAAAAAAACAGATCGAGAATGGAATTCTTTTTATACCCTTTGGTAACAGTTCTTCAACTGCATACCAATCGACTGTCAAATGTTTGATAAATAAATAAGCATTAACGGGATTACCGAAATAAAATTCTTCGTTTCCTTGAGCTTGAATAATTTCATCTTTGATTATATTGAGAAATCTATTGACAAAAAGATTTAGAAAACAGACTCTATATGATGACGACAGAAAATTACTTTTCAACTTGATCGGGTTGTTTATTATCTTGTTTGAGATGTGTTTCTAATATATTAGCTAATGCTTTTTCCGTGTTCAATAATTGAGTTAAATGAGTCGTTGAAGTAAATGATTCAGTTTTAATGAGAATTAATTCAATGAGATTTAAGAAAATAATTAAGACAAGAGACCGATTCATATTGATGAACGGCAAATCTGCAAGAAATAATAATAATCAACTCAATCTCTATGACAAAGCCCAATAGAATGTGTGGATTATATAAGACAAAAAAAAACATAAGGTTATCCTTCATGTTCAATACTGTATCAGACGGTAATGACCGAATTATTCTTTTCCTTATGATCGTAGTACAACGAGTATAAACTGCAATGCCCTTTTCCTCTCTTGCGTTTTTTCCCAAACAGAACACGTAAACTGCGCATAACGATTCATTTAGCCCTTGATAAGAAAAAGACAGATAGATATGTATGTATGTGTTATACATAAGATTTATCAGATTGGTTCAATGACCACCAATTGAAATTGTTCATATATCCTTCGTCGTCGACAGTAAGTAGAACACAATTCGAATTTCGTTTTATGTAGATTAAAAAACAGACAGATATTATACGACGATTGATTGTTCAATAACTAGTCGAATGAAAAAGTATTGTCAATCTTTGAGCGACATCATCTGCCAATTTTCTTTTGTTATAATTATTAAAAACTATGCACTAAATCTAAAGCGTTTCGATTGAAAACATTGTTTGATATAATGATGCATGTACAACATACTTATTCAACTGCCTATATCACTGATAAACTGATAATGATAAAATAACATGTATATATATATTTCTTTTCGTTCGTTTACTCAAAGAACCCGTATGAGTATAGAGACATGATAAGTGAGAATTACATTCCCGCTGAAATTATAATTAGAGATGAAAATGGAGATTATGATGCAAATGCACCGAATCCAGTCAATGGTTATCCTCAATTTATGGGAGATTATCCCGAACCAAAAGTAACCAAATCGAAAATTCCTGATATATGTCCGCCAGTTGATGCAAATACTGATTCATCGGAAATAACTCGTCCACCGAGACCACCAGGAAAAAAACTAGGACCCTTTTTTCAATTTATTACAACCGATTTAGATAGAAAATTATGGATTGGTAGTGCGTTAGTTTTTCGACATGTTGATTTCAATCAACCGCATATTGAATTCGATTGTGATGTTCGAATTGATTATCAATGGGAGATTTTATATGAAAATCTATTCGATCTACGTGCATATCGAATTCATCTTTTTATTGAATTACTTTCGGGCGAAGGCGATGATGAAATTAAATGGACACTTGACTGGCACGATGAAAAAACTCGTGGTTCATTTATCATCGCTCGTCTCGATCAAAAATGGCGTGGAGGTTTTTTCTCCTGTAATGGTTTCGATGCTTATGTTCCAGATAACATTGCATCTAATTTAACTTATTCAAATGTTTGGAAACATCTTCTATCAGTTCATGAAAATCAACCACTTCATTTCTTATTATGGGGTGGTGATCAAAATTATATTGATTTTCTCTTCGAAGACATTCCTTTTCTTCGTGCTTGGCTTAACATGGAATGGAATGCACGTTGGACAACAGATTTTCGTCATGATGTTCGACAACAAATCGAAGAATATCATTTTAATACTTATGTAGAAAATTGGCATCGTCGTTCGGAGATTCGCCAAGCTCTATCATCGATTCCAAGTTTGATGATGTGGGATGATCATGATATATTCGATGGTGCTGGTTCATATCCTCCATTACTTCACGATAGTCCGATGATGATGGGTTTGTTTTCTGTTGCTCAAAAAATGCGACTCCTATTTCAACATCATACAACCATTGAAAAAGCTCGTCAACATTATCTATTCGGTTACAATGGATTTAATTTTCTAGCTCGTTGCGGAAAATCATTGACTGTACTTGGTGCTGATCAACGAACTGAACGAGATACGAAAACTGTTCAACATGACGAAACTTGGAATATGATATTTGAGAAATTAGAAAATGAACTTCATGGATCGAAACATTTAATCGTTTTATTTCCAGTTCCATTTTCGTTTATTCGCGTTCGAATAGCTGAAACTATATTCGAACGAATTAAAAATCTACCAAATAAATTACGAAAACTTCCTGTTGTTAAACAAACGAATTCAATATTCGGTTTGCCTGAACTCTACGATGATCTTCTAGATGAATGGACACATGAAAATCATATCGATGAACGGAATCGTATTCTTCAACGTTTTCAAAACTTTTCTCAACAAACTAAAATTCGAGTGACATTTTTCAGTGGTGATGTTCATTGCTGTGGTGTTAGTCGATTTCAAACCAAACATCAATCTCAACAATTATCGCCAATTCATGATTCGAAATTAATGTATCAAATTATTTCATCGGCAATTGTAAATATGCCTCCATCGAAGAATGCTATTCGCATGGCACATCGATTTCAAACGAAATGGCAACCGATTGAAAATACTCAAGAAGAAATCATTGATTTTTTCGATCGAAAACCAGAGAATGGAAAAAAAGCTTTTCATAAGAAATTTCGACCGAATCGAAATTGGTGTTTTTTCGAAGAACAACCTTCGATTCAACGTGAAACGAGCGATTTAAAAGTACGCTTCTGGCTTGAAAGTATTCATCAGAACAAAGACGGAAGAGAATTTTCTAGTTATGATTTAATCATTCCGAATCTGATCTAAATATTTTTTTATTACGGAATTCGATTCTTTAAATCTTGGTTTTAAGAAAAAATCTTAAAGTTTTCAAAATCGTTTTATGTTCACCGATGAGATTTTCAAGATGTATGATATATTGAAGTTTGGATGACTGTTGTTCAATTTGTTTGACTTTAAAAAATGTTCGCGGTCCAACTAAAACTTCATTTTCAGCTTCGAAATTTGAAATACATGGTAAATCATGTTCAGGAATTTTGCCTAATCTAATCGCTACATTTCGATCAATAGATATTGATGCAAATTTCATTATTGATATAACACAATCGTTATTTTTCGACGCTCAACGATATTCATCTAATTCTTTTTGAGTCATATTAATACCACGATAAGATCTACCTTGATAATACCGATGTTGTAAATCTGAAAGATGCATAAATAATGATAGAATGGTGTTTCCAATGTATAAAGTGTTAATAAACACTCGATTGTACCATGTCGACTATATTTCTTAATTAAACGACAGCAATGTGCATATTCAGAATGATTCACTGTGACATGTTCGTCTAGGATTTTTTGTAAAGCTTCAACAGCAAATGTTTGATTTGCAACATAAGCATATTCTTCGTCATCATATCCACAATGTTTTAACACCTTCGAGACTTTCTAGTTGTTCATATGCAGTTAGACCATATTTATTCTTTTGATGTCGTTCGCAACCATAAAATGTTGCAGCATGCAGCGGATTACTTCCATTTGATTCCAATTCCTTGAGTTGCTCATAGGGAACAGATGGCAATAATTTTGTTACTTGATCAATATCTCCATTTCTACATGCGAAATAGAATTTACTCACTTCGTTTTTACGTGTACTCTTGACTTGCTCCCGGTCGTTCATAGTAAGAATTTTCGGAAGAAATTGTATAGCTTTCTACATGTCATGCTTTCGTTTTTAAACATTTACCACAATCATATGGCATCATGTCTCGATCGCCTACATTTTTTCCTTTCTTTAAATAAATTCTCAATGATTTAAATTCAAAATATTATGTTTATTAAACTAAAAGAAAATAACAAGGACTAGAATGAAAGTTTTTTTTTTAAAAAGACTAATTGTTTCTTTTTTATTGTCCTTCTGAACATTCCATGTGATGCTCTATTTGATACTCCGTTTCAGATACCGTATTAACATCATCTAATATAGAAAGAGTTTTTGTTTAACTGGGATATTCACGAAATCAAACTTACCGTGTGATGATGATACATCTTGAGGCGATGATTCATCTGATGGTGATCCAACTGGAGAGGACGGTTCATTTAATAACACGTTCACTTTGACAGGACGTGATTCTCCAAACTGTATTGAACTATGGTCAATTGTATTTGGATAATTGCGGTCGTCAGTCCGATCTTTAAAAAGAAATGTATTACTGTTTTGAAATTTTCATTAAGAATAGTACTTTCTACAGGCGATATTGGGATATTTTCATTAAAACGACTTGCATAGGTGTAATTGATTGGACCTGTAACTGTAAACGAAAATAATAATAAACTTTAATTGTAGGAATCTATTTCGATAGTTCATTACGTCTAAACTTATTTTGAATAAATTTGCGAAGAAGCTTTTTTGATTTGGAGTGACTACGAAACTTCTTGATCGTTTCTGTTGGATTACGTCGATTGACTGCGATCGAACCTTTAAAGCTGTTATACGACGTATCAGTTATCGCATAAATGAATTGGTTAGCCATATTTGTATTCCCAAAAAAGATTACATCTACCGCAGAACTATCTGTTCATCCAGAATATAGTCTATCAAGATAAATCAAGAAGTTTTAAAACCAAATGAATCAATAGAATATTTACCTCGGTTATCATTATAATATTTAAGGACCCTTTTTTTCAATAGCTTTGTAGGAACGATTTAATTCTAACAAAACTTTACTAGTTTTGAAGATAAAGCCATCAGATCTCAAATAAAAAAGATTTTCCCAACTCAGATTTATGCAAAATGACACAGATCGATCGATCGATGTATATGCTGATGATTATAAGTTGACAAGTTAAAAAATGATTGGGTAGATGTCACTCGAGTCCTAGCACGTCAATGCACTTCGATTAACTTTCAAAGAATTATAATTTGAAATCAAAATCTTAATTCTAAAATCCATGAAAATAAAAAAAAATTTGAATTGATTTTATTTTATTGATTTTTCAACTTGAGAGTATCATTGTTAACGTAAATGGCAAAACAATAACCTTTACATGCGTTTCTCATTCTCTTTCTTCAGCGTTTTTTTTTCTCCTTCTTCTCCTTCTTCTGTGTCTCTCGTCGATTTGTTCGTTGATTTACACATTTTCGTTGTGAAGTTTTTTTTTGTCTATCTTTTCGTTTTGTCTCGATTCTTTTCCATCGTATTTTCATTCCTTCTCTCGGCTTCCTCTACCAAAAAGAACGAAGAAATATATATATATATATACTAATAGTAATGATGACAGTAAGACAGAGAAAAAAAGAAGAAGAAGAAGGATATTTAACATCTGTGCGAGAGTGAAAAAAAGAAGGGATAGAAAGAGTAGGAGCGAAAAACGCGCGGGTCCTTTTCTTTTCTCTCTCTCTTTTTCTCTCATTCTCTCTCTCTCTTTTTCGTATTTTGGATTTTCGGAAAAATCAAGCTAAGAGAAGAAGAAAAAAAAACTTGTCTATTTTGAACATTAATATTGACTTTCATAATACACTTGACATTATGTCGTTATTCTCTCGTAGAACTTTGATCAAATATAAATGTTGTAAAATTAATGAGGATTATTTATGGCTGATCCAGATTCACCTTCAAATCATCACCATCATCATATGTCGACTATCGATGACATAGCCCAATCATCATCGAATCACCATGATTCATCAGCCAATGACTGGCCATGGTAAATTTCTATCGTATCCTCAGATATTTTCCGTAATAATTTCTATTCGATCTAGGGGCAACGATGATCATCAACAGCAACAAAATGCAATCGATTCAAGTGGTTTAATGCATTTAATAACCGGCGGTGGTAGTACAAATGTTGATAGTAATCCTCCTGATGAAACACTCGTTGTCGGAGAATTGCCAACAACAACAGCAGCAGCAGCAGAAACCGAAATCACATCAGTAGAAACCGATCAAATTCATATTGAACAAACAATAACATCACAAATCGAACATGAACATATTCATGATGACGAAGATGATGATGGGGGTGGCGGTGAAGACGAAGATGATCTTCATCATGACCAACAACAAGAGCAAGAGCACGAACTTGACCAACAATCATCATCGATGCCACCGGCAGCAACAACATTACCTCTTGTTTCTGATCAACCAATGGAAACCGAAGTTCAATCGACTCCCCCAACAGATATCGATCAATCTCAAGCACCAAATCCACCACCACCACCTCCACCAACAACCACCACCACTACCACCACAACAAACAAAACTCAACATGACATAGCTGAAATTCATCGTGAAACATTAAATCTTATTCCTATTCCACAAGCATGGTCACATATTCGACATCAATCAGGCATGTTCTCCTATCCCGATCTGCCACATTTCAATGTCATTCGACAGGCAACATTTCGCGACGGTCGATTTGTTTGTCCATTTTGTACAGTTGATTTCGCGTCGAAAGAAGGCATTCGATATCATTTATATAATTCCTGTACGAAATCTCCCTATCCGAAAGCATTTTTTCGTTGTTTAATGTGCGGCAGTGAATTAGCCGATCGAAGTTCTCTACGAACGCATTTAGCTCGACATGGTGCAGACGAAAACGGTGCTATATCAACCGATAAAATCGACGTTTCACGTAAGCCGGCATTATCATCGAACGCAACCGGCACGAATACACCGAATTCGAAGAAAAAAAAGAAAAAGAAAACATCCAACGATGTTACACCGCCAACACAAATGATCAATCCTATGCTTGCTATGACATCAGGTATTTCACCACGTGCTATGGACACCTATTCTCTTCCGCAAACAATGCTCAATTCACATATGTCTTTACCAATAATTAAATCAGATCTTAATGATAATGACTCGAAAGTCGATAGAAAACGTGGCCGACCACCGAAAACCAAAGGCGAAGGTGGATTAACGCCGGTGTCGTCTTATACAAAACATCCCAATCTCAATAATCCAACGGGTCTGCCGTTAAATCCGCAGTTAACTAATCCAATTATGTTGAATGATCAATTGTTGAAAGCAAATGAACTACAAAAAAGCAATGTTATGCGTTCACCACGAGCGGTGGATATTAGTAGTGAATTAGCTGAATTAGCACGGTCAAGAATGAGAGAACATATTGAATTTGCAACTGACTCTTTGTTACCTGAGCAAGAACAAGAAATCAATGCACGTTTACGAACCGAAGGTATTGTTCAATGTCATCGTTGTCGAGGCAAAACACAATTTAATACATTGAAAAAATTGAAAGAACATTTGAAAACCGATTGTCCATTGGGACCTGTGATGGCCGTTTGTAAATTCTGTGGTATTCCATTTCCGTCTGTGAGTACGGTTTGTGATCATCTTGAATTATGTCATGATGATTCACATGATCTTTGTCCTGAAGATCCTTGTCGACTCAATGATCGAGCATTTCGTTCGGCGTTTGCTCGATATAAATTTCCCGTCAATGGTCGAATCCCGTTTTCAGCACCGCCATCAACTATCGGTCAATTAATTCCCGAAAACGAGTCAGCTGCTTGTCTAAGCAATGGTGCTAGTTGTTTACGTGTTCGAATGCTCTCGTGCGATCGATTTCTTAATCCATTGGATAGTTTCGCTGCATCGCATGTCATCGTGCTCAATGTCGGCCGACCTATTCGTTGTATCGAATGGTTGCCTCGTGGCGTCGACATCATCGGCAGTCAATACGTTGCCTTAGCTTTAGAACAATGGTCGTGTGACACAAATGCGTATCCGGATCGACGTTCGCCGCCTGGTTCGACTCTACTTTTGATTTTGAATTGCGGGCGTCTTCGACAAAGTTTACACGTGCCCAATTTACATGTGACTGTGGCGGCTGATTTCGGGCAAGTCACGTGTTTGAAATGGCTGCCCGAACGGCCGACAATCAACGATCCTTATCTAAGTTATCTGGCGATCGGAACAAGTCAAGGCATTGTTTTGATATTCGGCGTGCCGCATGGTGCGTCGAGAAATCTTTGTACAATAAGTAGCGGCGCACAATTAGTTCCGCCGTTGAATCGACGAAAGGATGGTAGTATTGGTTGTGCCGAATACGGTTCGTGTTCGGCTTTGGATTGGTGTCATGAAAATCCGAATAAATTATGTGCAGGTTATGAAAATGGAATTGTTCTCATGTGGGAATTAAATTCGAAATCACTTGTTGAACAAACAACAAATTGTTCGTTAATTTATCCAGTTCGACGATTCTTTGTCGAAGACACACCGATACAAGACGTCAAATTTTTGAGAAATTCAGAACATTTAATCGCTGTTAGTTTAAAAAATAAACAATCCTGGACGTATGTGCTTTTCTTTTCTTTCTTTTCTTCATCAAAAACCATTTCTTCTTCTTCTTTTTTCCAGAGTGTGGACAACTCGCGATGAGAATATCTTCTGCTACCGTCATTGGTCAAATTCAAGTGAATTTGCTTCATCAATTTTAAACGATACTTTATACGCCGGCTGCGCTCATGCCAAGTAACTAAACAAACTTTTGCCTTTGTTTTTCTTTCGATTCAGCGAGTTTTTTAGTAATCATAATGAATTACTTTCTGTTCCAATACATTCAATTCTTCTACCTGGACAAAATTCAGCTAATCATATGCAAGGTTCGATGTTATCGGCATGGCAAATAGTTAGCTTAGACTATTCCGAATGGATCGATGCTGTTGGCTATGCCGATTTAGATGGAACGGTTTGGTTAGCACGAGGAGATTCATCGACATGGACGCAAAACAATCCGAAATTTCGACCGAGTGCTGTAAGTGAACTCGAAAGTCAATTGAAATTAAACGATCAAAATTTTGATTTTGTTTAGTGTGTGGCTAAATTATCGACTTATTTAACAGGTGGCCAAGCAGGTAATTTAACAGATCCTGTTGCTATGCAACGTAAGATGTGAAAAGAAAATTCAATTTTTTTTATCTTTTTTTTTCGTTTTCTAGAATTTAATCAAGGTCAAAATGTTGGACAATATTGTGTACAAATAACAATCGAACGAACGGTAAAATAAAGGAAAAATTCGCTCAATTTTCGATTAAAATTCGCGTTTTTTTTTTGTTGTAGGAATACGCTAGTGGAAATATCGATCATCAACATGATGAAACACATAAAGTTCATACGTACCGAAAGATTCGCTTTAACCCTAATCCTGGTACACACGGTTGGATAGCATCAGCCGATAAAGTTGGCCTCTTTCTTCTCTTTCGTTTATCGACATCGGATTCGGCTCTATCGGAAAAACTTATTCAACGTATTCAACGCGTACAAGTCTTATAAGAAAACGAGAAAACAAAAAATCTAGAGATTATTTTGTATATGATATTCTACGTCTATTTCTCATTTGTACGTACATATTGTATTCTCTCTCTCTCTCAACTTGCTCGGTGTTGTGTTTTCTTTTCTCTTGTTTTGTTTTGTTTTTTTCTTGACGTCGAATGCAGTGATTTCCTCGATTGTTTTTTTTGTTGTTGCTCGAAAGAGAAAAGCGCCTAATCTATCATTCTATTCGTCTGTAAATACGTGTCGATGTATTTGAACCAAACCCACAATCACAACAACAACACTTGCGTTATGCACCAAAAACCAAATCTATCAATCTAAGCATTGATCTGTGAATACAAAACTAAAGCGAATACTTTCGTCTGTCCTCTGTATTTTTTTGTTTTAGTTGATTATCCAGAAGAATATTGGAAGAATTCTCTCAATTCAATGTTGTTATTTGTTCATTTTTTTTTCTTGTGTAATTTTCCTTTCCTCTCTCTCTTTCTCTCTCTCTCTGTGTTAATTGACAAGACCAAAAACAAAACGAAATATTTGATACTTTAATATTCTTTTCTATGATACAAAAAGAAAAAAAAAGAAGATTGAAAAATCGAACTTTGAACATACACACACACACGCGCGCACAAATAAATGTCGCTGAATTTGTTTGCTTTGTTTTTTTGTACAATCTGAATAAAGTATGAGCACACAAAACTGTTAAGAATAAGGAAGAAAAGAATGTAGATGTACATCGAAAAAAAAATACGCACTACTACTGTTGTTGTGAAGAAATAAGTCACAAGAATATCACAGCAAAAGAAAAGAAACAAACAAACAAACAGAAGTTATTCGTAGACTTTCAATGAGAGTAAATTATTGTTATCATCTAATAAACGATTGATATATGTTGAAGGTAATTCAAGTGATGTTAATAATGTATGTCGATTAGTTGAATTCGAAGCAGTATTAGTATGATTATCAGAATTAGTTTCTAATCGTGCGGAAGAATTCTCTTGAAGACGTTGAATCGACGGTACGGGTGCAAATTTAATTGCAGATGTTGTAAAAACTGATGGCGCAAGTTTAGTTGATGGCGGTGATGATCTTGGCGTATCCTCGGACATGAATTCGTAATCAGATGATAATGGAAAACGTCCTGTCGGCGTTGAATCCGATGGTGTTAGTGTTAAACTAAATCGATCTGCTAATGTTGTTGTTGTTGTTGGTGTTCGTTGATCATCAAATGCTAGACTAACAGGCCGTCGGTGATATGTTGGACGTGTACCTGTAGATGATGATGATGGATTTGTTGAAAGATATCGTACTGATATTGGTATAGCTGATGCTCGATGATGACGTCGTTGTTGTTGACGATGATCGGAATGATCACGCAATCGACGAGTATCATAAAATGAACTCGAATGTAGTTCAAGTTCGGCAAGTGAATTATTTGGCGATGTAGGAGTTTCGACAGGTGTTATTGTTCGTAGTTTAACTGTTTCATAATCAGTTGAGGATGTTGTTGTTGCTAATGATGATGATAATCGAGATATTGAAAGTATCGGTCCATTAACTAACCATTCGTGACGAAGAATATCTTTCGTTGTCGCACGAGTATTAGGATCTGGTTTCAAGCAAGATTGAATAAGTGAAAGTGCACCTAGGAGATTAAGAAAAATAGAACGTTAAAATGAGCAATCCATCACCAAAAAAAAGAACGGTAAAATAATGTGTCGTACATGCTGAAGCAAATAGGGTTTTTTTTTGGATTAGTCTCAAAAATTGTGTTTTTTGTTGTTGTTGTTGTTGCTAAGGATGAACATGAGAAAAAAAAACAAACAAACGAAACATGTAGTTGAGCGAAGAGAATAAAATAAATAAATAAATAAACAAGATATTATGTACGACGAGGATTTCGAGATGATGATTCATCACGATGTCTTTCTTTTGATGTTCGTCGACTGGTTTTCGTCGTTGACGGTTCGTTCAATCTTGTCGAACGATTCTTTGTTTCAAAATCATTGCCTTTCGAATAAGTCAATGCAGGTACATGCGATGGCATTAACATTCCATTTCGTTTCATTGCTGGTGTGAGATAATAATGAACAGGAGGATATTTATAACCAAGATTTACCCACCAATGGGCGGCTATATCGTCGACTGTATAACGTTTTGATGGTAACACAGTCAAACATTTACGTATGAGACCGAGTGCGCCTATAGGATTCGTTAGACAGAGACTTAGGGGGGAAAAAGAAGAAGAAAATAACAACTATCAATCTACTCATCGAGACATGTACATATGCTACTCCTTAGATTTTCCTTGAATTACCTGATTGCTCACGAGGTTTGATGAAATCTCCTGAAGTAATATTGCGTACAAGTCGATTGTAATCACCACCTTGAAATGGCATTGAACCAAAAACAAGTGTATAAAGTAAAACACCCAATGACCAACAATCGACCTATATGATAATCAGTTTTTTCTATCGAATTCTTTTTAAAAAAAATTCGAATTACATACTTCAGGACCATAATATGGAATACCGGAGACAATTTCGGGTGAAGCATATAATGGTGATCCACAGAAAGTATGTCTAAATCAATCGAAGATATTTATCTTACAGATTGTATTTTTCTATTTTTGACATACAAAAGTTGACGTGATGACCAACTGTTACTTAAACCAAAATCTGCTAACTACAAAACACAAATTCAAATTAATTTCTTCCTTTTTATTTTTCTTTTGTTTTTTTTTTACTTTAATATCACCATTATGATCGATTAGAATATTTTCTAATTTAAGATCTCTATGAACAATTTGATTCTAGAGCGAGACAAAAAAAATGAAATCACAAAATAAACAAAAATTCGAAATACTTTGTGAAGAAAATGAACGGCCGATACAATCTGTCGAAAAATGGCTCTAGCCTGAGATTCTGGAATGCGTTTCATACGATTGAGATAATCATACAATTCTCCACCACTTGCATATTCCATAACCAAAATAATCTTTTCACGACTTTCATAAACTAATAGACAAATCAATCAATTTTTGTTTTTCGTTTTTCACTTTCGTTCTCGACGAAATACCTTCTTTGATTTTAATAATATACGGATGATTTAGACTCGTCATAAAATCAATTTCACGTCGTATTCTTGCTAAATCATGTGGATTTTCAATCCGAGACTTTTTGATTGTTTTTATGGCTACTTGTTCATTTCGTCGTTTATCCAATGCTAATTTCACTTTACCATAGGTACCTTTGCCTAGTGTTTGCTTAAAATCAAAACGACTATGTAATGTTTCACGTTGTTGACCATTGGCATTGCTTTGACTTGTACTACTAGCAGCCGTATGATCTTGTGATGATGGTGGTGTTGTTATCGATTCACCAAAACTATTTAAACTACCTAAACTCGACCAATTCGATTGACGGATACGCTGACGAATATTTCCATTTGGAGCACCATTAGAATTCCTTTTAAAAAAAACAAGTCACAATCAAAATCTATTTACTCAATTGATAATATTTTAATTTTAAAAAAATCATCGCAACTAACTTAATAGAGAATCTACTCGATTTCGTTACCTGTTTCCATTGAATTTTTTTGGCTGATAATCAGAAGATTCAATTGAATCAATATCACTACTTTGAACAGCAATCATCAAATGGATTTCAATCTTATATAATCAAATGTAAGATGAACTATGACACGATGGGTTTATTATGTATATGCGCGTTTATATATATATATATATATGTATATATAATATGCATATACGGATGTTCTTTTTGTATGAGGAAGATAGTCAAATGGGAGAGTTATTTAATATATGTATATTTGTGTTGTCCATGTAATCGGTGCGAAATATCTTTGAAGCACGAGTATACGATGAAAAGAAATCAAACTGGTCAGAAGATGATTTTATATTTCAACAACAGAAAATCGAATTTGGTCTTTTCATCGTCGTTCTTTTCTTTTTTTTCTTTTCGTTCTGTACGATTTCTCTTCTCTCTCTTCTTCTTCTTCTTCGGTGTACACATTCAATCCGACAAATACATCGAATAAGCAAGCCTACGAAATGATACTTAACGAGGCAATACGACGACAACGTCTTTTCTTTTCTTTTCTTTTCATTCGTATTTCGAATTGAAACCACAAAATAAAAATGTGAAGGAGACAGAGAGAGAGAGAAAAAACTCGACGACGAAAGAATTCTTCGTTTTTACACAAAGTGACCTCTCAACTGTAACCTAATTAGTATAACCTATCTTACTTGATTACAAGATCATCATTCGAGTGTGAACGTTGTAAATTTTTCGGTTGAATTTCTTTTCGATGAGCGTCTCGTTTTGAAGTCATGTCGTGTTGCTTTTATCTTCGAATATACACATTGAAAAACGATGAAAAAAAAGTGCGAAACTCCAATGTCGAAGAAAAGAACCTTCGATAATATATATGTATGTACGTAGTACAAGCAGCAGCAGGTGAGATAGAATCAAATACAAATGCAACTAAACGACCGAATCTGACGTGATAACTTTTTCGCACTTGCTTTCTCTCTCGCTCTCGTTCTTTCTCTTTAAAAAAAGAAACGAGCCGTTCGAATCGAAAAAAAATATATTTCAGACGAGACTACTATAATTGATGCAATCAAAAGATAGGTAAAGAAGACGACGACGAGAAAAAAGAAGAAGCAAAAAAATGTAAATTTTGTGTGTTCAAACCTGTTGCATTGCATCTGTCAAAATACAAAACGCTTCCGACAATGAATGATTGTAGTTTTTTTTTCAAATGTTAGCAAGACGAGTGCGTGTGTGTGTGTGTGTGACTCTATGTTTAGTTTGCTTTCGGCAGTGACCTTATCAGTATTATGGTAAAAAATGTAAGATAGAAAATAAGACGACGACGAAGGAAAAGAGCATCGAGATAACATCGTAAGAATTAATTGTCAAAGAAAAAAATTCGAAACTTACGGGAGAATATTGTTTAATGTTGTACGTCGTGGACTGAATGGTGAATAGATTGGTTGTTGTCTTGCATATTGATTATGAAGAATATCTGAGAATGGTTCCTTTTCGTAGCGTGAACGTTGTGCCGATGCTGACACGGCTGCTCGTCGTGTTGTCGGTTGAGTTTTCGTTGGCGATCGAGACCAACGTGTGTAAGATGACATTGATTGACCTGGATTGGTTTCACAAGGTGAATCACTGGTTGACAGAGGAATACGTGGCGGTCGATTCGATGGAAAGAGCATTTGTGTGCCAAAATGTAAATGACAAGTTCTTTGCGGTTATAGATATAGATAGAGATATATATATGTAATCACACTATAGAGCTAGGAAAAGAATGAAACGACCAAGGAGCAAATGAAGAAACAGAAAAAAGGGAAAAATGATCAAACACTATGTGCTCTGGTGAACTTTCTTCTCTCCCGTTTCTTTTTTTTGAAGCACAATTTTTTTCTCTTCTTTGTTAGCGTTCTTCTTTCTCACACACACACAAACCACACATACACATTTTTCTTCTCTCTCGTCTAATTCTCGTAATACAAGAGAACAAACCAAATAAAGAAGAAAAAAAGAAAGAAATATTAACAAATCATCAACAAAAAAAAAGAAAGTAACTCAACTTTCTTCTTTTTTTCTTCTTCTTCGTCTTCGTCTTCTTCATCTTTTATCGAGAAATAAATATCTAACTTCATCACTTTTGTTATCATGTAATCTGTATTTTCGAATTCGTTTCGTAACATAACGTTGTCACGGTTGATGAATTAAAACAAGAAGAAGATTGTTATGAACATAGTCATAGATATACATCAATGTTTTACGTCATAGTTTTGTACTTTTAAGCAAAAAATTTATCTTTAAATGAAGTTTTTTTTTTCTATTTTATTTTTGAAATTGAAGACGCATGCAAAGCTTTGTATGTTTGTTTTTTATATACAAATGTTGTAGTTCGACGTCATTAATCATCTTGATTGTCGGTTGTTTTGACAAGTCGACGAGGACCTCGAGATGATGGTGCTTTCGGTTTAGCAAACGATGATTTCGTTGTATTCGAAAGAACTTCAGGATGAAATTGAGTAATTAGAAATTCATTTGTCAGATCGGTTGGATCACAAATTTCCAACTAGAAAAACAAAATTCAAAAATATATAATTATTTTAAAAAAAAAGATTTACTTTTTTCTCAAAATGTATGCCGAATCGTTTCTCAGTGTGATCAATAACACTTTCCTTACAACTTGCATACATCATTCGTTGTTTTATTTTTGCACCATGTCCAGGAACGGAGTACATGAAAACTAGAAAAATTATGATAGACAACGAAAGAAAAAAGATGATTTACCAATTGGTTCTAAATTCGTATGATTAAATTCATGTTTAAATCGATAGATATGATATCGTCCTTCTTGAGTCGGTAAACATTTTTGGATACGTTCGGGCGTTGGATGAGATTCAGAATGAGATAAAAGAATGACTTCTTTTTCGAGATCGATTTCCTAGAAATGAGAAAAAAGATGATTTTGTTCTATTGAATCAATGATAATATCTACTAATTGAATGTAATCAACTTGATGTTTTTTAAATAAATGCAAAGCTTCGATAACATTTTCATCGAACGGAAACATCAGTCCTTGCAATGTTGGATGACGAGTATCGACGCTGATATCTGCCGTTGCCTAATCGAAAAAGACATTTTAGTTTCTTCTTTTGTTTGTTCACTGACTTCTCGTTGATGAATTTCCATCATTTCCTCTTCTCGCATGGTTCGTGGCGGTGGTGCAGCTTGCGTTCGAACATGTTGCTGAAACGATTGAATTGTCATTTCGTGAATCGATGAAGCTCGAAGTTCTTGAGTGATATAGGTCAAGCCGAACTCGCGTTTAAGCGTGGCAATTGTCGACGCATATAACATTCTTTCACGAACCTAAACATGTTTTGATTGAAAGCATGAAAAATATTTATATTGTTCCGTGTGTTTTCGTACTTTGGCATCATCAGGTATGAAAGTTATTAAGAGCCAATTATGTCCACTTAGTTCGCTGATTGTATCGAGACGAACGAAGTAAAATGCTGGATGATTATTGCGAGCTATTGGTGGGATTATACGTTCGAAGTCTTGACAAACGTGAAAACAAAAAAACTAAGAAATTTTCTACTTGTGAAATGAAGTTTCTACCTTCGTTGAACGAATGTTGAGCTTTATGTTCTTGTTTATAAACAAGTTTTTCTGTTTACAGACAAAAAAGAGAATATTTTGCTTTTTATTCGAATGAAAATTTTCTAACCATCTTCGATAACTACGACCACAACTCGAATATGTCCATCTTTCATTTCTGCGAATTTTTCTCTTAACGAATCAGTAGCTAAAACAAAACAACAAACGAACGAAATATTTCTTAGTCGATTGTAAATGATTTTTCTCATACCAGTAATCCCCGATTGATGAGACATATTTCGTTTTTTTTTGCTTTTAAATGATCGAATGAAAATGAATGAATAATATAATAGACATACGCCACACCAAGTCAAACAATATTAGTGTACATAAACGTCAACCAGTCAGATTTTTTTATTCCAACAACGAGCACCATCTAGTCAAGCAAGGTTAAAGTACTTATTCTAATTCGTTTATTCATTCATTAGCGATTGATAGATTCATTAATCGAATCGATGATTCATAAAATTTAAAAAATAAATCTAGATCGATTCAATAAATATATCAAAATTGAAATCAATCTATTAATAGATAACTTAAATCAAATAGAGAACGAAAAAAAATGAAGGGAGAAATATCGCAAGCATGCACTCAACATAGCAAAGTCAATGTATCCAACTGCTTGTAAACATAATTGCTATGCAGATAGTATTTAGTATGTTTAAGAGAAGATATGTGAATTTAATGTTTTTTTTCTTAATAGATTTTATTATTATTACTTTGAACAAGAAGATATTAAAGTATCTTATCTCCAGAAATTTCAGTCAAAAAAAAATAGTTTACTTAATAATTTGATACATGATTATCAGCTTATTCTACTAATCGGTAATCAGTTAGATTTCTTTGTCCAACAACGAGCACCATCTAGTAAAGAAAGGGTAAAGTACCCATCTAATTCGTTTATTTATTCGCATATGATTATGTTCTCATTTGTGGTTTGTAGATCAGAAGGATATTTTTTTCACTTTGATTAACAATTCTGAACAAAACATATTTTCTGAGTCAAGAAACATTTACATCTGTTTTATGTCTAGTTGGCATTCAAAACATTATTGTTTTTTCGATGATAAATATTTTATGTATTCACATTCCGTGGTCTTTTCCCCTTTATGTTGTTGATGTGCTTGCTTTTTCTGAGCCTATAAATAAGCTAATCTTCTTAGTAAATTCAGCGTTGTATTCTTTCCAGTAGAAATCCTTTTCATATCTCCATCCGTTTCTTTTCATCACAGGTGAGTCAATTGTAGTTTCAAGAGAAAATTTGCTTCTGTCACGCAAACATCGACAAAAAAAACGAGAGAATATGAGAAGATGAGATTGAAAAAAGAAATTCTGCATCATGTCATCATTTGTTCTTTGTTTTTATCAAGAAAATTTTTCTATATATAAAAAGAAGAACGAGAATATTCTTTTCATTTCAGAAGTGTGTGTGCGTGTGTGTGTACTATTTATCGGGTATAAATCATGGCTCTACCGGCATTGAAATGTCCGTATTTGGCGCAAATGACGCTCAAACAAGTTCGAGCATCGGCTCCGCATATTCTGCATACGGGAATCGAATCATGTCCCATTTTTGGACCATTTATTCGACAACAATCAACAACAGGTCTCAATTATCAACAAATCAAGGCAGCTCACGAAAATCTTCGTGGACAAAATAAAGTTCCATTGCCAACAAATCTTAAAAAACGAACGAATCCTTATGGCGAAGGTATGTCCTTCGAATTTATTAAATAAAAAGAACGAATAAAAATTGATTTTAGTTGTAATTTCGGCTGAATGCGAGGATTTGTTATGTCCGTTTTTAAAATCAACACCAATAGCTCTACGACGAGTTAATATAGATGAAGATGCTATTGAAGTCAAACGAAAAGTCATACCGACAACAGCGTCTCATCAAACGGTTCCAACAGAAGATTTATTTAAATATGATGAATATTTTCACGATAGAATCGAAGCTAAAAAACGCGACAATTCCTATCGAATATTCAAACGTGTCCAACGTCAAAGTGGTTCATTTCCTCGAGCACAAGAAAAGAAGAATCTCGATGATGATATCGATTCTCGTACGATTACGGTCTGGTGTAGCAATGACTATCTTGGTTTAGGTCAACATCCTAAACTCAAACAAGCCGTCATGTAATTATAAATTTCAGCTTTTTTTTTGTTTAAATATTTTCATCTCTTGTTTAGTGATGCAGTTGTTGCACATGGTTCAGGCTCAGGTGGTACGCGAAATATCTCGGGCACAAGTCCATTACATGAAAAACTCGAACAGCAACTTGCTCGTCTTCATCAAAAAGAATCGGCATTATTGTTCACGTCGTGTTATGTTGCCAATGATACAACATTATTTACATTAGCTAAAAGTTTGCCAAATTGTCAGATTTTTTCTGATAAAGGCAATCATGCATCGATGATACAAGGCATTCGAAATAGTCAAGTACCTAAATATGTCTTTCGACATAATGATATCGAACATTTAGAAAAATTATTGAAAAATGCTCCGAAACATATGCCGAAAATAGTTGCCTTTGAAACTGTTCATTCGATGGATGGTAAGAGATACGATTTTGATCTTTTTGAATTTGTGTTTGTGTGTGTGTGTGTTTTTGAATAGGCTCAATTTGCAATTTGGAAGCAATGCTAGATGTTGCTCATGCTTATGGCGCGATAACATTTATCGATGAAGTTCATGCTGTTGGTTTATATGGTCACAATGGAGCAGGTATTGGCGAACGTGATCATGTTTTACATAAGATGGATATTATCTCTGGCACGCTTGGTTTGTTAACTAAACTTAAGTTCATCAATGAATCTATATTCTTTTTCTTATTAATAGGTAAAGCCTTTGGTAGTATCGGTGGTTATATAGCTGGTAGTTCGAAAATGACAGATTTCATTCGAAGTTATGGTTCTGGATTTATTTTTACAACATCAATGCCGCCAACTGTTCTGTCAAGTGCATTGGCTGCAATCGAAATCTCGATGAGCGATGAAGGTCGATCATTACGTCGTAAACAACAAGAAAATGTTCGTGAATTACGTTCGAAATTAATCGATGCTGGCCTACCAGTAATGATGTCACCGAGTCACATCATTCCTATTCATGTAACATTCGTCATTCGATAATTAATTCTCATATATATATATTCTAATTCTTTTCTAGGTTGGTGATGCGGCACTAGCTACACTCTTATGTAATCATTTACTCGATCGTTATTCGATCTATTTGCAATCAATTAACTATCCAACGGTCGAACGTGGCACTGAACGTTTACGAATTGCAGCTACACCATTTCATACAAGTGAAATGATCGATCAATTAGTTGATGCATTGAAACATGTTTGGAAAGATGTTGGTTTGACATTGAAAGATATTGAACAGCAACCATCATCAGTCAATCTACGACATCATGCGTAATCGAAATATTTTTATCCTCGAACTCTTTTTTTCTTTTGCTATTTCCTTGAATTCCGCTTTATTGTTTTCTGAATCGCCAGTAGAGGTCGTTTGAAATAACAATTTGAACACGAGAGTGTTTTTATTCCTGTCCTTGAAAGTTTGTTTTCTATAGCCGTCAAATAAAAAATGAAAGAACCTGAAATAAACATTCTTTTTTTTTGCAACGCAAAAAGCAAATCTAATCAATTAAATATGTTATGTCGACAAACAAATACAAATCGTTAATCTGTTTTTTTTTCGAATAATTTCAAGAAAGAGAACGAGCAAAGAAAATAAATGTGTTTCTGTAATATCAACAAAAGTATTTGATTTCAATCACAAGGTAGATGCAATGTATGGATTGGTTCGTTCGTTAGTATTTTGTTTTCTTTTTCTCTTTCTCGTTCTCTTTTTTTTATCACCTAAGAAAAACGATTTGCACTTGATCGTATTACGATTCTTTTTGTTTTTCAAGTGAGATATTTTAAGATTATAAAAGTTATGGATGTGACATATTCAAAACAAGACACCGAAGTCCGACATCGACATGAATCTCCTTCCAGTAACGAATGGAATCAACAGACACTTGTCGATGCTAGACATGTTCTCCAAGCGCAAGCTTCTCTCGAAACAAGTCCACAACAATATCAAGAACAATTATCAATCAATAAATGTTCGACTTTTCTTTTCTTATTGTTGTCGAAATATTTATTTTCTTCGAATTCTCGACATTGTTTTTAGTTAATAAACAACAAAGTTATCCAAATCATATTCTTCATCCCGAAGTGATTCCCTCGCTTCAAGATGTACCTGAACAACTACAAAAACGACGTAATATGCATTATACCGATCCGTTAGAATTCGAAGGCGAAGAAAATGAACTACCCATTGTGGCAGCGAGCTCATTGCAAGATGAAGTTCAACGTGCTGTACAAAATCGAACTGTTCAAGATAATAATCAAAACGAATTCGATTCACAACATATATTCGAATCGATTCAAAGTCATCAACATTCCGAACGGCCATTTGAGTTTAAAATTCAACAATCATTTTTTCATAATGCATTGAGCAGCGACACGAAAAGTTTAACAGAAGCCTTTCAACGAATCAAAATCGCAGGCAATTTAGGTGATATGTCATATATCGAAGATCTAGAAGAATCAGTTGGACCATTACTTCGAGCGTTAGTTATTCGAGAAAAGTAAATTTTGATCGAACAATGAATGAATGAAGATGATTCGATTTGTTTGATTAAAGATATATGGCATTTAGTTTACAATCATTTCCGACAACAGTCGCAAATTTTCTCACGAAAACTCTTGAACATGAAGATCAATCACGTCGTGCATCTTGTACCGCCTTTCGACCGCTCAATGGTTTGCAAATGAATTTCTCTGCTTATTTAGTTTAATTGCTCTTTCTTCTGCTTCTTCTCCTTGATTTTGATTGATCTGTGTGTTTGTCAAATCACTTATTCTTCTTTAGAATCTCGTAAACCAAATACTACTACTACTACTACTTCACTAAAATCATCTGATTTATCTACAAGTCCACGAACATTGTATCAGTTATTCAAAAGCTATAGTGTAGATGAACCTAACACCGGTATTATATTAGATCTACTAAATCTAGACAAAAAAAAACGCTTTCTCTTGACTGTTGAATTCATTTGAAATTAACATTATTTTCTAATTTATCTAGATGACATACATCCATTTCATCCACCTATAATCAAACGTGAAGATGCATTTAATATTTGTCTTCTACCATCGATTGATGTTTGTGTCAAAGCTGAACACGGAATTTTTTGTGTTTATACATTAAATGAAGATAAACAATGGATACGAAGTGATTATCCGGTAATAAAACGAAATGATTTCATTGAGGATTATCATCTTCTATCGACGATGATCAGCGATGGACCATTGAAATCATTTTGCTATCGACGTTTGCAATATTTGAAATCGAAATTCGAATTACATTGTCTACTCAATGAAGTTAAGGAATGGGCAGCCATTAAAGCAACACCTCATCGAGATTTTTATAATGTTCGAAAGGTCGATACACATATTCATGCAGCTTCGTCAATGAATCAAAAACATTTGTTACGTTTTATGAAAAAGAAAATGAAAACATCCGGTGATATGAATGTTTATAAGACGAAAGACGGTCGTGTAATGACGCTGAAAGAAGTATTTGATGAATTACAAATAACAGCCTATGATTTGAGCGTTGATATGCTTGGTGTTCATGCGGTATGAGAAGGATTTGTTTTTTTCGTTTTTATGTACTAAAAAATGAATATTTAGGATCGAAATACATTTCAACGTTTCGATCGTTTCAATGCAAAATATAATCCACTTGGACAAAGTGCATTACGGTAATAGTGTCTTCATATTTCGTATTCAAAAATTCAGATTTTGTTTCTGTTAAATAGTGAAATTTTTATCAAAACTGATAATTATATCGATGGTGTTTTCTTTGCTGATCTATTGAAAGAAGTCATATCTGATTTAGAAGATAGTAAATATCAACATTCTGAACCACGTCTATCGATCTATGGTAAAAGTCCTGACGAATGGGATAAACTAGCACAATGGGCAGTTAAAAATACAATGTATTCAGCAAACATTGCTTGGATGGTGCAAATACCACGTCTTTAGTAACGACATATATTCTATTCTTGTTTCATTATTCGAAAATTTTTTGTTTTGTTTTCAGTGATGTTTATCATGCAAACGGTATAACGAAAAATTTTCAAGAATTTCTCACGAATATTTTTCAACCATTATTCGATGCTACGATTGATCCACCATCGCATCCCGATTTGTGTCGTTTCCTATGTCATTTGACTGGTTTCGATTCTGTCGATGATGAAACTAAACCAGAAAAACCAATTTTTACAAATGATATGCCTCATCCAGAAGAATGGAATATGAAAGATAATCCACCATATGTTTATTACTTAGTAAATAAACAAACAAAAAAGCTAAATTCTATTTTTCGAATTTATTCTTGTCTAGTTTTATATGTATGCAAATATTTTAACATTGAATCAACTTCGTCGAGATCGAGGCTTGAATACTTATCAATTTCGTCCACATTGTGGCGAAGCTGGAGCTGTTTCACATTTAGTCACAGCTTATATGGTGGCTGAGAATATTTCTCATGGTCTTTTGCTACGAAAAGTAAAATCTGAATTGAATTCAAATTCTGTCACAACTAGTTTTCTTCTAGTCTCCGGTTTTACAATATCTTTTCTATTTATCACAAATTGGCATTGCTATGTCACCGTTGAGTAACAATTCATTGTTTATAAACTACAATCGAAATCCCATGTTGGAATATTTCGAACGAGGTCTTTGCGTTTCACTATCAACTGATGATCCAATGCAGTTTCATTTTACTAAAGTCTATTGAATTCTTTTTTGTCAAAAAATAAACACACAAACTTCTATCTGTTCTTAGGAACCATTGATGGAAGAATATTCGATTGCAGCTCAAGTTTGGAAATTATCATCGGTTGATATGTGTGAATTAGCACGAAATTCAATATTAATGAGTGGCTTTTCTGATGAAGTAAAAATTGAAATGAAAAAAACAAAACAGCAAATAATTCGTAATTCTAGGTGAAAAAATACTGGCTCGGTCCAGATTATCAACTTGCTGGTATCAGTGGCAATGATATTCGTCGTACAAATGTACCCGCTATTCGTATTGCCTATCGATATGAAGCCTTACGCGAAGAACTACATTTATTAGCCATGAGCTATCGTAATCGACAGAAAACATAGAGTTGATACCAAAACCGATTTGATGTCATGCATATTTATCGATAATAAACTAATAAATCTTTATTTTTATTTTGCTTAATCATCCATATTTTACCAGACTTATTTTTTTCTCTATTGCGTCGCATTTTATCTCGAGAGCGTATATTTAAATAGAGCATAACTGCAGATGGAGCTGAAGACTCGATAGAGAAAGAAAACAAGAACGCACGAGATTAAAGGTTGTTTTGCTCATTTGCTTGTATCCAAACATGTTTGTAAAAAACACGAAAGCTCTACTATTTCGTTCGCAAGCGAGCTTGTTTGTCTGTCGTTTAAGAACGAGACAAAATTCATCGACTATACCGCCAACAAAATTGAAAACAAGTTATTTTCATCATGCATCATCGTTACCATTTTCGAACAAAACAATAAGTCAGACATTTGATGAAACAGTTGCAAAACATCCTGATCATGAATGTTATGTTTTTAAAAGTAGAATCATTTTGGTTTCTTTTGATTTTATAATAAATTTGCATTTATTTAGGCGAACAAAAACGATATACATACAAATCATTTCAAGATGAAGTCGATAGTCTTGCAGCATCACTTTTAGAATTAGGTTTCGAAAAAAACGATCGACTTGGTGTTTGGCTACCGAATACATCTGAAAATGTCGTAATGACCTATGCTGCATCGAAACTAGGACTTATCAAAGTAAAATAACATGTTGTTGACTTGTTTTCATCTGCATATCTCCGTAGGTTAATATCAATCCTGCGTACGTTGGTCGTGAACTTGAATATTGCATAAACAAAGTCGGCTGTAAAGGTCTAATTCTCAGTCCACTCGTCAAAATCATACCATCATTGAAAATCTTTCAACAACTTGTACCTGAACTCGAACAACATTCAGCAGCTCGTGAACTTTCATCAAAAGCTTTGCCAACATTGAAACATGTCATTTTAACTGGCGAACAAAAGGTACCATCGGGCATACATTCCTATCAAGATTTACTTCAACGTGGTGCTAAACTCTCACATGAAAGACTTAGTCAACGTCAAGCATCAGTCAATCCTGATACTCCAATATCAATTTTTTACACTTCAGGCACAACTGGTCAACCCAAAGCTGCAACATTAACCAATTTCGGCGTTATCAATCTCGTTCATGCTCAATGGGAACATTTCCACCATTTGTTTGCTCGCGTCTGTGTGCCTATTCCGATGTTTCATATATTTTCCGAAGTTGTTGGTGTTTTAAACGTTGCTGTTGCCAAATGTAAAATTGTTTTTCCTGCAATCTTACCCGATACAGTATCAACTATGAAAGCTATTCACGAAGAAAAATGTACAGCACTTATCGGTGCGCCGATTATCTTTCGAGATATTCTCGGACATCCCGATCGAAAACAATACGATCTATCATCATTAGAATTCGGTGCACTTGGTGCAAGTCCAATGCATCCCGAATTTCTTGCGCAATTAGAAAAGGAATTGCCTGTCAAACGTCTTTCACAAGGCTATGGAATGACAGAAAATTCAGCATTGCTTACCAGTGGCTATTGGGCAGGTGATGCCGATCCAAAACGTCGTCTCGGCTCATTAGGACGTTGCATGCAACGTTTAGAAGTCAAAGTTGCCGATGACGATGGTACTCCTGTGCCCATCGGTCAACAGGGTGAAATTTGGGCACGAGGTTATCCGATAATGACAGGTTATTATAACGATCCTCAGAAAACCAAAGAAACACTAACACCAAATGGTTGGCTTCGAACAGGCGATCGAGCCACGATGGATGAAGATGGCTACATGTATTTTGTTGGTCGAGAAAAAGAAATGATTATTCGTGGTGGTGTGAATATCTATCCGATTGAAATCGAAAATACCATTGTTGAACATCCAAGTGTTGCTGAAGCACAAGTTTTTTCAATTCCTGATGAACGTTATGGTGAAGAAGTATGTACTTGGATTAAATTGAAACCAGATGCACCAGCAATTCAAGAAGAAGATATTATCAAATTTCTCAAGGATAAATTAGCATTCTTTAAAATTCCGAAACATATTCGATTTGTTAGTCAATTTATAATGACACCGACTGGTAAAGTGCAAAAATTCAAATTATCCGAAGCTATGGTGAAAGATTTGAAAGAAGCCGCAGCTGTTAAGAAAAAATAACAAACAAAACTCGATAGTTTTAGTATTGATCGATTGATATTTTTCCATTTTATTATTGAATAAATCGATTGTATAACACAAGAACAAGAAATTGTACAAAGTGCGACCTCTTTTGAAATTAGTTTCTAAATTTTTAATTAATCTTTTACGAAATAAAATAAATTCTATTTGAATCTTAAAAAAAACAGCACAATTCTATCCCATGAAATCTTCATCATTCATATTTCCAATTAATCACACTGACAATGCTCCTTTGACTTTGTTCTTTGTTCGTCGTACAAATTCAGTCTAGATATTATTTCATTTTCATTTCATTCATTCGAACAGACTATGTCGAAGACATCATTAATTCCTCTCGATTATTTTCTTGATCTTTGTCCATTTGATCTCTATTCAAAAACTGGACCAACAACACCATCATGTACACCATCGATTGCACCTGATGTTTCAATGATACACGGCATGAGTCTTTCAAGCAATGCACATAATAATACGACTTGTCTCGAATCTCAAACTATACATCCAGCGTTCAATGGTGAACTTCTTCTCTCTTATTGTCCATCGACATCAATCAATATTCCTTGTACAACCGAATCTGTCAAACCAGTTCCTTCACTTATCCCTTGTGCACTCACTCAATCATGTTCAGTAACCAATCAACAATCAATTGTACATTTATGTAAAACAATTAATGAATATCTTGATGATATCATACGTCTACTTATTCTCATGGACACAAGTTCCGATCGACGTATGCATAATATAAATAATCTCTTGAAATCCATTCAGTTCATTGTCGAACGATTCATTTCTATTCAACAACAAATCATCAAACCGTTGAATGATTCATCGAGTGATATGTTAAAATTGAACATGTTAATTCGTTCGAATACAAATCCATCGAATCATCAACAAACATCGAATCATTCGTTTTCGTTGGATCATCGTTTGCATAAAGATGTCATTCAAATTCTCAAACAACTTGTTCATCTTATTGATTCATCACGTTTATCATCGTCATCATTGACAACGAATTCGAATGTTCAACATAAACTTGACTCGATTCATGAACAGACTAATCTCATGCATGAACATCTCATTACAATAACACGAAAACTTGAAACGAATATTATTTGAAAAGTATGTCTATTTTTTTTTCAGATGACTACTCCATCGAAAACGAACGGAACACCGTCGAAACAACGTCGAACACCGGGGAAACAGACGCCTGGTTCGACACAACGAACCCGTAAGAATAACAACAACCGATCGAACATTTTCATCGTTTTTCTCTTCTAGCGGCAAAAAAACGAAATCCACTCACGGCTTTACAAGAAGACGAACCCGTGCCAAGTCCAGCACCGAGTTCGGTTCAAATGCCGTTCACACCCGGTCGAACGCCAAGCAAAAATCGAGGCATGGCATTTTCACCGATGACCTACACGACGTCACCAGCACACAGCAATATGTATGCAAGCGGTCGAACACCAATGTCGACGCCATCTCGAGCTCGATCGGATCTTGGCAGTGCGAGAAAATTACGGCTCGTCAATGAACAAGACGAATTAGAAGGTGATGTCGATGTGAATACAGCTGATAATCAAGTTGTTATCTGGGGTACCGATGTGCATGTCAACGATTGCAAACGTCGGTTTATTGCGTTCTTGAAAAAATTTCATTTGAACGTCGAAGAAGCCAATCTCGAAGGTGTCGATCCGGCTAAACCATTCTACATGCAAAAACTCGAAGAAATTCATCTTCTCGAACGACCTTTTCTCAATGTCGATTGTGTTCATATGAAACAAATCGATAAAACACTCTATCATCAACTACTCGCCTATCCTCAAGAAGTCATACCGATATTCGACATTGCCGTGAACGAATTGTTCTTTACTCTCTACGAAGACGATACATTGCCGCATCAGATTCAAGTTCGACCGTACAATGTCGATATGTTTCGAAATATGCGTTGTCTCGATCCGGAAGACATCGACAAACTCGTTAGTCTCACCGGCATGGTCATTCGTTCGTCATTGATCATGCCGGAGATGCGTTCGGCGTATTTCTCATGTAATACATGTAATTTTCACGTTCAAGTCGAGATCGATCGAGGTCGAATCGTTGAACCAACGGTGTGCACATCGTGTAACACCGCTCATTCGTTCGAACTCATTCACAATCGTTCGTTGTTTGCCGATAAACAATTTATTAAACTTCAGGAAACACCCGAGGAAATGCCGGCAGGTCAAACACCAGTGACGGTAACGGTCGTGGCGCACAACGATCTCGTCGATGCGGTGCAACCAGGTGATCGTGTTCAAGTTACGGGCATTTTTCGTGCGGTACCAGTTCGTATGAATCCGAAAACACGAAATGTTCGATCGGTCTATCGAACGTACATCGATGTGATTCATTTTCGACGACAGAAAACGTTTACAGCCGAAAGAGGCGCCGAACAATCGGCTGCCAACGATGATGAAGAATCGAGCTCGACGAAATTTTCCAAGGAACGTCTCGCACAATTTCGAAATCTCTCCGAACGACCGGATCTCTACGATTTATTGTCGAACGCTATCGCACCGAGTATTTTCGGTCATGAAGATATTAAAAAAGGCATTTTATTACAATTATTCGGCGGTACGAAGAAATGCTTCACCGAAGCCGGTCGAAAAAGCTTTCGTTCGCAAATTAACATTCTTCTTTGCGGTGACCCGGGCACAGCCAAATCACAATTACAACAATATATCTATCGATTAGTACCACGTGCTCAATACACCAACGGCAAAGGCACAAGTGCCGTCGGTCTTACAGCTTATGTGACCAAAGATCCCGAAACGGGCCAACTTGTTCTTCAAACTGGTGCTTTGGTTCTTGCTGATAATGGTATTTGTTGTATCGACGAGTTCGATAAGATGAGTGAAAGTGCTCGTTCGATTCTTCATGAAGTTATGGAACAACAAACATTATCAATTGCAAAAGCTGGTATTATTTGTACATTAAATGCTCGAACGTCGATCTTAGCTGCAGCGAATCCGATTGAATCTCAATGGAATAAATCGAAAACAATCATTGAAAATATTCAATTACCACCGACATTACTCTCGCGTTTCGATTTAATCTTTCTTCTTTTGGATCCACAAGATGAAGCCTATGATCGACGTTTAGCTCAACATTTAGCATCGTGGTATCAATATGGTAAAGAAGGCGAAAGTGCACATGAAGCTATGGTAAATTAGGATTTTAATGAGACGAGGAGGAGAAGATGAACAATTGTAAATTTAGGATGCTGATTTACTTCGAGATTATATTTCCTATGCTCGAACATTTGTCAATCCGTTATTAACTGAACCAGCTGGCAAACTTCTTGTTAGCTCGTAAGTTTGATGAAAGAATTGAATTGTGAATGTTTTCTTTTGTAAATATGAAATAGATATGTCGATATGCGTAAATTAGGCAGTGGTAAAGGACAAATAACTGCTTATCCTCGACAATTGGAATCGTTGATTCGTTTGGCTGAAGCTCATGCCAAAGTTCGACTTTCGGATAAAGTCGAAGAGCTCGATGTCGAAGAAGCTAAACGGTAAAATTTGAAGTTTTTTCTTATTCTACTTTACACGCATTATCAATTGTTCTTTCAGACTTTATCGTGAAGCATTAAAACAATCGGTATGTTTTTTTTAATTTTTCTCGGTTTCTAAAAATAACTTTTTTTTTCATTTATTCTTAGGCTGTTGATCCAAAAACTGGTCGTGTTGATGTGGCTATTCTCACAACAGGTATCAGCGCTGGTGAACGTCGGCTTCGTGCTGATCTCGCTCAAACACTCAAACGTTATCTTAAAGAACGTAAAGGAACATTAAATTCAGGTCCAATCAAGAAAGATACATTATTGAATGATATCCGCGAACGAAACGATGAACATATAACACGTGATATGTTCGATGATGCTATTCGAGCATTGGAAGAAGAAAATTTTCTTGTTGCTACAAATCAAACTGTGCGACTTGTTAGTCTTGGTGAATCGAATTTCGACTGATATTCTTAACTTTGTACGCATGCTTGTATACATAAATTAGAGATAGATTATGATGAAGATACTATTTTTTTTTCGTTTGTCCTATGCTATTTTTCTATAATTAGATTGAATCAATAAAGAATATGCTTAATAATACATCTTAACTTCTTTTTGGGTCAATGTATGTGCGACATCTGCTCTTGAAAGACGAGGATTCGATAGTACAAACATGAAGGTTAAAGAGTCGTCTTCATCGTCGTCTTTTTCTCTGACCAATTTGTTTGATAAAAAAAAGAAATGTCTCTCTACCGTTGTTTCTCAACGGCACGAACTGTTTTCTCTCAAGGACCGCCATTATCTGGTATTGTTAAACAACTATCAAAATTCTCCTCGTACGATGAACTCGTTGATTATTCACAACGACCGATTGAATACTGTTATCCCTATCGAATGATTGAAACTTGTTCGACGCCAGTTGATCTTATTCAAATGGCGAATGATCTTCATAATCAATTATTAGTTCGTATTGCACATTGTCTGAATCATTTTCAATCGATTCCGTTTTTGCCTGGTGTCAATCCGACACTTCTTGCACTTCATGAACGTTACTTAAAATCGTTCGAACAATTAGCGCATTTATCGAAAATAAAATCATCGAATGACGAAGAAAATTTCTTTCAATTAATTCAACGATTTGTTCAGCAATACAACGATGCAATTGGTTTACTATCAACTGGTTGTAGTGAAGCGGAGAAATATTTTAAATCTTATAAAACAATGAAAGATTTTCTTGATAATGTTTTAAAAATTCGTCTTTCAATGCGTTTACTTGCTGAACATTACATCGAACTACACAAACAACAAGATAAAAATACATCGAAATCATCATCCGACGAATGGCGTGGTGCTATATGCATGAGTTTTTCTCCGAGTAGAGCCGTTCAACAATGTGTTGATGATGTTTCATCGATTTGTTTCGAAACTTATACAGTTGTGCCTCATGTTGAAATCGAAAATCATATTAAACAACCATTACCATTCTTTCCTCATATAGTCGAATATATTCTTCGAGAATTGTTGAAGAATTCCATGCGTGCAATAGTCGAATACAATAAAAATGCACTCGGTAATATTCAACAAGTGAAAAAATACTTTCAAGATAATCAATCGAAAGCATTGTGCAAAGTTATTCTTACGGCCGATCCACAGGACGAACATTTTACGATTGCTGTTAAAGATTATGGCGGTGGTATTGATGAAGCTGATGACAAAATATTCAGATACATGTTTAGTGGTATAACGAGC
>Ga0209930_1000854_pt1 | contig 58294 bp, 57 predicted proteins | sample ThiBiot_500_biof_2_FD_183948 | JGI IMG/M metagenome (GOLD analysis project Ga0209930, IMG submission 183948) | Wastewater bioreactor microbial communities from Cape Town, South Africa - Thiocy_cont_500_biof (SPAdes) | ecosystem: Engineered > Bioreactor > Thiocyanate-remediating >...
TCTTGGGAAAACAGGGCCGGAGACGAGCCATCTGCTCGTCCGTCAGCCAAAACAAATTACTCATCAGTCGGGCTCCTATACGCCCCTCTGAATCACACCCGCCAATTCAAATCATTGGCGCCTGAACTAAGGCGGGAAAGACCCTTGTTGTCAACGGCGGCACCGGGGGCTCCGGCGGCGCGGGGATCGCCGCGGCATTGGTGATGGGGGGCAGGAAGGGTCATCGTCACCGGCCGCAATGCGGGGATTTTGGAAGACATTTCCAAGCGCTTCTGGCACCGCGTCCGGACGGTTCGGTTTATGGGGCGACGAGGTCCACGACCGCGAACTGGTCTGCGATGGAGCCGGCGGACCAATCGACATGGTTCTGGATTTCCTGCCACGGGAGGTGTCCGCCGCTCAGGTGCGCGTTGCTATGCTGACCGTGAAATTGGGCGGGCGAGTGATACTGATGGGTAGTTTGAGCGGCGAGGAAGGAAATCTCGGACTGAATTATAACTGGCGGATGCACAACGAGACCATGGTACACGGCGTCTGGATGTACGGCAGGGATGCTATCCCCCGGATGGCGCAGATGGTGCGTGCCGGACTGATCGACCTTGGCCAGTTCGAATTGACCGAATTCAGGCTGGATGAAGCCAACGAGGCGGCGGCCCACGCCGCAGCCGACGCCGGCCCACGCCAACTGACCGTGCTGCGACCTGACCGGTAACCTGTTGCTGGAAAGCCCTCGTGATCCGCCAGCGAATGAGTGCCCGTGGGGCTTCGCCTCTGATGTCCACATCGATCCGATTTTTGTGAATGCCAATATTCTCACGCCGAAAGTCGCAACACAGGATGCCGGTTATGCGCGAAACAGTCACAGACCCAAAAGCCCGCAGCAATGAAGGGTTTTATGAATCTAAAACGAACCATAGCAGTTGTTGCCGTGTGCTTTTTCAGTGCTGTACGGCGCTTGCGCAAATGCCGGATAATTATTGCAGTAATACTTCCAGCAAAAACGCTGCTGAATTTGACGACCTGATTCATAGTCAAATGAAGGCAGAATCTCGCTTCGGACAAAGTGCCTGTAAAACCATATTCCCCGCAGGAGGGAGCCAGTCGTACGGTACCTTTTCGCGTTGACCGAGCATGGGAGCTTTCGCAGGGCCGCATCGGCCTCGGCATTCAGGAGTCCTCGATCAAGCGAGGCTCCAGCCGACCGGTCAACAGCTTATCGGCAAGCAGCGTGTCGAGATAGATCGGCGTTTCGGAAACGTGGACGCGATGCCGTAAAAAAAATATCCAGCCGCGTGCTGTGACCCGCGGCCATCGGCAGCGAATGGGACGGTTTGGATTTTCAGGATTCACCGCCGTCCGCCTCGAGCTGTTCTTACGTTGGACTATCGCGTAAGCGAATCGACATCGCGTGCAAGCTCCTCCAGAAATTCGTCTCTGATCGCCAGATGCTTACCGAGTCCTTGTATGAAGCCATCAAACCTTTCCGCTCCCTTCGTGCATCGCCTTGGGTGCTCTCCAGCAGCTATATCAATGGCGACATCAGTTCGTCGGAATAATGAATGAGCGGGAAACTGTAAGCATCGATCGTCTTCGTTACAGAAAAGCGGCGATCTGCTGTTCAAACTGTCCCATCTCTTTCGTCGAAGCGGGTTCGGGCCGCCGCGATCTTTTCATGATTGTCCAACGCCCAATTTCCGAGCGCGTGGACCGGCTCGCACAGGGACTTGCCCAGATCGGTCAACTCATAATCGACACGCGGCGGGATCGTTGGCGTAACCGTGCGGGAGATGATGCCGTCGCGCTCCAGCCCACGCAGCGTCAGCGTCAGCATGCGCTGCGAGATGCTGCCGATGGCGCGCCGAAGCTCGCTGAACCGACGCGATCCCCCTCCAAGTTGCATGATGATCAGCACCGACCATTTGTCGCCGATGCGGGAAAGGACGGCGCTGACCGTGCGGCACCGCTCCGGCGCATGCAATTCGTGGCCGGGAGGAGCGGAAGCGGGAACAGCGAGTCGACCGGGTTTCATAAATGTGCCTCCTTGCGGGATCGGGCCGGTTACTTAATGTGCAATGGTATCGAATGATTACCACCCAAGGAAGGCCGATTCCGTGAACATCCTGCATATCGACACCAGCATCCTCGGCGAGGTCAGCGCGAGCCGTATTCTGTCCCGGGCGGTTGTAGACCAGCTCACCAGCCAGACGCCGACAGCCACCGTGACCTACCGCGATCTCGCCGCCCATCCCCTTCCGCATCTCTCCGGCGCCTATCTGGCCGGCCAGACTCCCGGCGTGAAACACGACCGGGCATTACAGGACGATCTCGATCTGGGTGGTCGGGCGCTGGACGAGTTCCTGTCCGCCGACATAGTCGTGATCGGTGTCGCCTTCTACAATTTCGGCATTCCCAGCCAGCTCAAGGCGTGGATCGACCGCATCACCGTGGCCGGCAAGACGTTCCGCTACACCGACAAGGGACCTGAAGGACTGGCGGGCGACAAGCGCATCATCCTCGCCATCGCGCGGGGCGGCTTTTACGGGCCGGACTCCGGCCGGCAAGCCTACGAGCATGCCGAAAGCTACCTGCGGGTGCTCTTCGGTTTTCTCGGCATCGGGAATATCGATGTCATCGCGGCGGAAGGCATGAAGGTCAGCGCCGAGCAGCGCGAACGCTCGATCTCGGCCGCACTCAAGCAGATCGAATTGAATGTCGCGGCTTGAGAACCTTCGGCCCTGAACCGGCCCTGCGCGGGGACTATCGCTCAGCGAAGGCGCTATCTTTTAAATGGCTTGCAGGGTCTCGATAAGACGCGCCAGCATCCGGTCGCATTGTGCAAGCTGGTCGGCGGAGATGAATTCGTCTGGCTTGTGGCCTTGTTCCATGAAGCCGGGACCGCAGACGGCTGTCGAGAGTCCAAGTTCCTCGCTGAACAACCCGCCCTCGGTACCGAAAGGCACCTTGATCGTCGGGCCGTCGGGATCGAGTATATTCCGCAGCAGGCGAACGGCCGGCGCATCGGCGCCGCTGTTGAGGCCGGGATACCTCGAAATCTCCTCGATCTCGATGCAGGCCATGGGGAAACGGTTGTGCCATCGCGCCGCGATGCTTCCGGCGTCGACCCTGATGCCGGCGAGGATGGTCTGGGGATCGTCCTCGGCGATGTTGCGGATTTCGAAGTCGATCTCGCAGCGATTGGGCACGATATTGAGCGCATCGCCGCCGTGCATCATGCCGGCATGGATGGTGGAATAGGGGATGTCGTAATCGAGGTCGCGCGCCCCGCCGACGGCCAGTTCTTCCTGCCGTGTCTGCAGGGCGGCGATGAAGGCCGCACCCATATGCAGCGCGTTCAACGCATGAGGCGCCAGCGCCGAATGCCCCTCCTGCCCATGGCAGCAGGCGCGCAGGGCGATCTTGCCCTTATGGCCGGTAGCGACACGCATGCCCGTCGGCTCTCCGACGATGCAAAGCGCCGGACGGCTCTGCTGTCTTTTCAGCGCGTCGATCATGCCGCGCACGCCGAGGCAGCCGATTTCCTCGTCATAGGAAAGCGCCAAATGCAACGGCACCTTCAATCGCCGGGAAGCGGCTTCGTTCGCGGCATGGAGCGAAGCGTGAAGCGCGGCGGCCACGAAACCTTTCATGTCCGCCGTTCCGCGCGCATGATAGCGTCCTCCGCGTTCGTTCAGGACGAAAGGATCGCTGCTCCAGTTCTGTCCTTCCACCGGCACGACATCGGTATGACCCGAAAGCACGACACCGCCCGGCCCGTCGGGACCGATGGTCGCCCACAGATTTGCGCGGCTGCCGTCCGGGTGTGCGAATCGCAGCGTTCGGGCGCCGGCGGCACGCAACGTTTCCTCGACATAATCCAGCAGCGCCAGATTGGATGTACGCGATATCGTCGGGAACGAAACCAGACGGTCGAGAATTTCAACGGTCGAAGGGATCATTCACACAACCACTGTTCAGCTAACTCTAAAGATCGCCCGGCACGCCGTAGCTCGGAGCGGCTGTCGGATCGAGAGCGCGGGTAACGTAGGCGTCCATTTCGGTACGCCAGCGTTCCCATAGCGCGGAACATTCCGCGATCGGGTCGCCGTCTGTCCAGTCGATACGCAGATCGGCCACATTCCACGACACCTTGTCCACCATGACCATTCCCATGGAATGGACCGGCCCTTCCTCGCCGCCCGCCGCGATGGCCGCGCGCATGGCGGCCAGCAGCCGGTCGCCCAGATGCATCGCTTCCGTTTGCGTGAATGCCTCGATCATGCGATGCGGTATGTCGGCCGAGCGCAGCATATTGCCGGCGGCGACGGCATTTTCCGTCCGCGACGCGCCGTGGGTGCCCAATGTCTTCGCCCCGGACCAGTCGGCTGTGCCGCCGCTGGCGTCGACCAGCGCCAGCTGACGATATTCGACATGTGGCGCTTCCGCGACCAGCCGGTCGAGCGCCTCCTGCGCCGAAAGCCCGGAGGTCATCAGGTCCAGCCCTTTCGGGCCGAGACGCGGATCGGTGACATTCTGCGTCGAGACCGCGCCGACGCCGGCGCGCACATGCGCGCACCGCGCCGCCACACAGGGCGAGGAGGACGAGACGGCGATACCGAACATGCCGGTTCTCGCGCAGCGGCCGGAAATGGAAAAAGTCATGCCGGTTTCCTTACCTCAGGCTCATTCGGGGATCACGGCAGTGGCTTCGATTTCGACCAGCCATTCGGGACGCGCCAGCGCCGAGACGACGAGGCCGGTCGAGACCGGAAACACGCCCTGGAGATATTCGCCCATCACGCGATAGACAGCCTCGCGATAGCGAATATCGATCAGGTAGACCACGACACGGCAGACATGGCTCAGATCGGATCCCGCTTCTTCCAGCAGCATCTTGATGTTTTCCATCGCCTTGCGGGCCTGCGCCGCCGGATCTCCTATATGCAGGCTTTCGCGCGTATCAAGATCCTGCGAAATTTGTCCGCGTACAAAAACGGTCGTACCGCGCGCCGCCACAGCCTGACACAGATCGTTGTTCAGCTTCTGCTCCGGATAGGTGTCCCTGGTGTTGAACGGGCGAATACGGGTATGCACGGGCATGTCTGTTTCCTCGCGTGAAATACATTGAAAACGGAAGATGCCCCGCTTTCCTCGCGGGGCATCTTTGATCGAAAAGGCTTATTTCGCCGTGTAGTCCACCCACTTGCCGTCGCGCACGGTCTTCATCTCGACCTGTACCGGCGTCGCGGCCTGCCCGTTCGCATCGAAGGTGATGAGACCGGTGGCGCCGTCAAGCTTCGTGGCGCGGATCGCGGCGGCGAGCTTCGTCTTGTCGCTCACGCCGACTGTATCGATGGCGTGGATGATGACGTTTGCGGCATCGTAGGCATATTTCGTATAGGGATTTTCCGGCTCGGCGAAATGATGCGCCGCGTAGTCGGTCTCCATCTTTTTCAGCTTTTCGGTCGCGGCTGCCTTGGGATAGGAGACGATGGCGTTCGTGGCTGCGTCACCCGCCACGGAAATGAAATCGGGGTCGTACATGCCCGAGGTGCCGAGCATGGGCTTGTCGATGCCGAGTTCCTTCATCTGCTTGGCGAAGATACCGGCATCGGTGATGACGCCGCCGAAATAGATCGCATCGACATTCTTGCCCTTGATACCGGTCAGAATGGTGCGGAAATCGGTGGTGCCGACCGGGAAGAGGTCGGTGGAGACGATCTCGCCGCCCGCTTCGGGCGTAAACTTCTTGATGGCGTCGGCGTTCGCTTTGCCGAAATCGGAGTTGTCGGCAACGATGGCGATATGCTTGGCGCCGAGTGTCTTCACCGCCCATTCTGCCAGCGGCTTGTTTTCGGTGAGAAGGGTCGGCGTGACGCGCGTCACCTCCGGCAGGTTCTGATCGGTGATCGCGGGCGAGATCGCGCCCCAGACGACCAGCGGAGTCTGGAAACGGGCAAAGACCGGCATCGCGGCCAGCGCCACCGGTGAGTTCCAGAAGCCCGTCGCGGCGGCGACATCGGGGTCGTTGACCAGTTTCATCGTCGCCGAAACGCCGGTCTGCGGGTCGGAGGCATCGTCAAGCACCACGGGTTCGAATTCGTAAGCGGAGTCCGGCCGGGCATTGGCCTGTTCTATGGCCAGCATGAAGCCGTTTTTCGCACCGAGACCCTGCTGGGCGTTTCCGCCCGAAATGGGGCCCAGAAATCCGATCTTTACGTGCGTCTTGTCCGCGGCAATCGCGGGCACGGTAAAGGCCACGGTCGAAGCCATCAGCATGGTCAGCATCGTACGGCGGCCGATTGAGAAACAAGCCATCAAACTCTCCCTTTTCATGCGCTCGAAGCGCATATTCGACGATAATTCCCCTGATTGCGGCGCCATCATCAAACCCCGTCTTGTCGACGGGCGACATATATCGGCGCCGTTCGATGCGAGATTAGCGGCGAGACGAACATTGCGTGAATCGTTTTTTCCGACTCATTGGTTCGGAAAAAGCTCCGCTTGGCCGGCTTAAATCCGGTTTACGTCATGCGGCAGTTTTTGCATCCTTTACAGAAACGGGAACCCCTTGAAAAAAAATGGAGAGTCCAGCGAATGGATAGCCTCTTCGCGCAATATCTCATGAACTGGCTGGTATTGGGCAGTATCTACACGTTGATCGCGATCGGATTCAGCCTTCTGTTCGGATTGATGAACGTCATACATTTCTCCCATGGCGACGTCTCGATGGTCGCGCCCTTCATCGCGCTGGCGATGCTGCAGGCATTGGCCGGCGCGTTGGGCGGCGGTCTGCCGGCCATGGCCGTGGCGCTGCTCGTCGCTGTCGTCGTCACCGGACTGATCGGCATCGGCGCCGACAAGCTGGTGATCCGCCGGTTCCGCCGTTCGCCGGCCATGATGGCGCTCGTCGCCACCGTCGCGCTCGGCACCGTGGTGCGCGAACTGATCCGCGCCATCTATCCGCAAGGGTCGAACCCGAAGGCGTTCCCCACGATCATGGACGGGGCGCTGCCGTTCGGCGCCTCGCATCAGCCCCTGCAGCCATTCATGATCGTGGCGGTTTCCGTCGTCATCGTGGCGCTGATGTATCTGCTTCTGGGCAAGACACCGGTAGGGATGCGTATCCGCGCCGTGGCGGAGGATGTCGAGACCGCGCGGCTGATGGGCATCGCGCCGGAGCGAATCTTCGCCTTCACATTTTTCCTCGCCTCGGCGGTGGGCGCGATCGGCGCGCTGTTCTTCGCCACCTACGCCGGGGTGGTGCGCTTCGATTTCGGCGTTCAGCTCGGCCTGATCGGCTTTTCGGCGGCGGTGGTCGGCGGCCTCGGCTCCATGACCGGAGCCATCCTCGGCTCCCTCGTCATCGCCGGTATCGAATCCGTCGTACAGGCAAACATGACGGATGGCTCGTCCTACCGGCTGGTCTTCGTTTTCCTTCTGGTCATCGTCATGCTCTGCGTGCGCCCCACCGGCCTGCTCGGCAAGACCGTCGTGGAAAAGGTCTAGACGCGATGCAGACTGCCATGTCCAACTCCCTTGCGGCGCGTTCCGCGATACCGCCGTTCCTCGTCGTTATCCTCGCCGAAATCGTCGGGGCGGTGGTGCTCTTCGGCCTGCTGACGTCCGATTCCACGCCGGTCATCGTCGCGCTCTTCGTCCTCATGGCGGCAGGCTTTGCCCTGATGCAGGCCCGCCCGGCGATCGAAGACGGCATCGTGGCGGCATTCCGCACCTCGGCAAGGCTGGCGATCCTGCTCGGCATCGTGCTGGTGCTGGCCTTTCCTTTCGTCATAGGCTCCAACACCTATGCGCTGCACCTGCTCATCGTTTCGCTGATCTATTCGACGCTGGCGCTGGCGCTGAACTTCCAGCTCGGCTCGGTCAACATACCGAACTTCGCCACGGGCGCGACCTACGGGATCGGCGCCTACACCTCGGCGCTGCTGGCGGTCAATTTCGGCTTCTCCTTCTGGACGACATTGCCGGTATCGGCGGCGGTGGCGACGGCCTTCGCCTTCGTCCTCGGCTTTGCGGCGATGCGCACCCGCGACAGTTATCTCGCGCTCGTCACCATCGCTTTCGGCATCGTCATCCAGCAGCTTCTGAACAATTTCCAATGGACCGGCGGGGCCAACGGACTGGTGGGCATTCCCGCGCCCGCCTTTTTCGGCCATTCCTTCATGCAGCCGATCATGCTGTTCGGGCACCGCCTGCCGGCGCAGGCCAATTTCTATTATATCGCGGCCGTGCTGCTGGGCCTTGCGATCCTCTCGGCAAAGCGCCTGCATGAAAGCCGGATCGGGCTGGCGTGGAACGCCATTCGGGCCGACGAGCTGGCCGCGCGCTGCCAGGGCATCAACGTGGCGTGGTACAAGATACTCGCATTCGCGGTCGATGCGTTCCTCGCCGCCTTCGCAGGCACGATCTACGCCTTCTACGTCTCCTATATCTCGCCCGACAATTTCACCTTCCTCGTTTCGGTCACCATCATGACGATGGTCATCGTCGGCGGCATGGACAATACGTTCGGCGTCATCGTGGGAGCGTTCCTCATCACCCTGCTGCCGGAGAAGCTGCGCTTCTTCGCGGATTACCGGCTGCTTTTCGTGTCGGTGGTGGTGATCCTGTTTCTCGTCCTGCGCCCGCGGGGCCTCTTCCCGCAGCGCCAGCGTCATTACGGAGCAGGCCAATGACACAACCGCTCCTGTCGATCGCCGGACTCGGCATCCGCTTCGGCGGCCTCATCGCCGCGGAGGACATAAATTTCGACCTGCCGCCCTCGCACGTCACCTGCATCATAGGGCCGAACGGCGCCGGAAAATCCACGCTGTTCAACCTCGTCACCGGAATCTACCGGCCGAGCGCGGGCCGGGTGGTGCTGGACGGCGTGGACATAACCGGACTGCCGGCGCACCGGATCGCGGCGAAAGGCATTGCCCGCACCTTCCAGTCGTCGCGCCTGTTCGAGGACCTGTCGATCCTCGACAATGTGATGATCGGCATGCACACCCACACCCGGACGAGCGTGCTGTCGGCGCTGTTCCTGCACGGACGCGCAAGCCGTGAAATGGAGCGGTGTGCGCAGGAGGCCGGGCTTATCCTGCAGGGGCTTTCGGAAGAGCTTTACGCGCGCCGCTACGAACTGGCCGGGATTCTGCCGCAGGCGGACCGGCGGCGGCTCGAAATCGCCCGCGCGCTGGCGTCGCAGCCCAAGCTGATCCTGCTGGACGAACCGTCGTCGGGCATGGATGACCGGGACACCGCCGGCCTCATGGCCGATATACGCCGGGCCATGGCCGAAAGGCCGGGACTGTCCTTCCTCATCATCGAGCACGACATGCGGCTGGTGGCCGAACTGCCGGACGATGTCATCGTCATCGATTACGGCCGGAAGATCGCGCAGGGCAAATTCGCGGATGTGCGCCTGTTGCCCCATGTTCAGCAGGCCTATCTGGGTAAGAAAGCGGTGGAAGATGCTTGAACTGAACGATGTGAGCACCTCCTACGGGCCGGTTCCGATGCTGCGCGAGGTTTCGCTTTCGGTGCGCAAGGGCGAACTGGTCTGCCTGCTGGGTCCGAACGGCGCGGGCAAGTCGACCACCTTCAAGGCGCTTTGCGGTCTCGTCCCGCTCGACGCAGGCAAGGTCGCGATGATGGGGCAGGATGTAAGCCGCGTCGGCACCGAGAAACTGGGCGCGCTCGGCGTCGGTTTCGTGCCGGAGGGGCGGCGGCTCTTCCCCTCGCTGACCGTGCGCGAGAACCTGAAACTCGCCTATGACGCCTCCGGCTGCAAGACGCCTTTCGAGGAACGGCTGAAGGATGTCTACACCCTTTTTCCCCGGGTGGAGGAACGTATCGGCCAGCAGGCGCGGACCATGTCCGGCGGCGAGCAGGCCATGGTGGCGCTGGCGCGCGCGCTGATCGGCGATCCCGAACTGCTGGTGATGGACGAGCCTTCGCTCGGTCTCTCGCCGAAGCTGATCGACGAATATTTCGATACGGTCGCGCGCATCCATGCCGCCGGACGCACTGTGCTTCTCATCGAGCAGAATGCGGAAAAGGCGCTCTCGATCGCCGACCGCGGTTATCTGCTGGTGCGCGGGCGCGTCGCCGTCGAGGGGACGCGCGCGCAGATGCTGGCGGACGACACGATCCAGCACATGTACCTGTAGAACAAGCGGAAATAGAGTTTGTCAGGGAAAGTGGGAACCGGTTTTCCCGAAAAGACAAACGAAAGCAAAGAAACCGTGAGTCCGTCCGAATCTGGCGGACTCTAGCGTCCCGGTCCGAAGCGCCGATGTCGTCGTGCGCCTCGATGCGGGTTTTAGCAGGCTCCTAAGCAATGCTGAAAGAAACTCTTATGTCTGGGGCGCGGCCTTTCCGTTACATCCAATTTGTCTTTCGGTCCATGAAGCGAACAGGGGCCAGATACCCGTCAGTGCGGCTGGGAGGTCGATATGTCAGTTAAAAGTGTGGGTACGCTCGTAATCGGCGGGGGTCAGGCCGGTATTGCCATGAGCGAGCATCTCGGCAGGCACGGCTTGCCGCATCTGGTCGTGGAACGCGACCGGATCGCCGAAAGCTGGCGCAGCCGCCGCTGGGACTCCCTCGTCGCCAACGGGCCTGCATGGCACGACCGTTTTCCAGGCATGAAGTTCCCGGATGCGGGCGACGACGATTTCATTTCCAAGGAGAAGGTGGCCGATTATCTGGTCGAATATGCCAGGATGATCGATGCGCCGATCCGCAGCGGCGTCGAGGTGACGAGCGTCGTCGCGGCCCCGGAGGGACACGGCTTCCATGTCGAGACATCGCAGGGACCGATCGTGGCCGACAATTTGGTCGCCGCCACCGGCCCGTTCCAGCGCCCGGTCTTCCCGGACATGGTGCCCGCCAGCGAGGGCGTCGCGCAGATTCACTCGCAGGCCTACCGCAATCCCGGCCTTTTGCCCGAAGGCGCGGTTCTGGTCGTCGGCGCGGGTTCGTCGGGCGCGCAGATCGCCGACGAGCTGGTTCGGTCCGGCCGCGAGGTCTATCTTTGCGTCGGCCCGCACGACCGGCCGCCGCGCCGGTACCGGGGCAAGGATTTCGTCTGGTGGCTCGGCGTGCTCGGCATCTGGGATCTCACCACGCCGGCTCCGAACACCGAGCACGTCACCATCGCGGTCAGCGGCGCCCATGGCGGCCGGACCGTGGACTTCCGTGAATTCGCCGCGCGCGGCATCACGCTGCTCGGCAGGGCGGTGTCGTTCGACGGCGGCGCCATGCGCTTCGCGCCGGACGTGCGCGACAATATCGCGCTCGGCGACGAGAATTATCTTTCGATGCTCCGGCGCGCCGACGACTATATCGCCCGGAACGGTCTCGATTTCCCCGAAGAACCCGAGGCCCACGAGATCGGCCCCATGCCCGCCTGCGTGACCGACCCGATTCTCGAACTCGACCTGAAGAAGGCCGGCATAACCTCCATCGTCTGGGCCACAGGCTACGCGCCCGACTTCGGCTGGCTGAAGGCGGATGCTTTCGATAACAGGGGCCGTCCGGTCCACAAGCGCGGTGTTTCCAATGTGCCGGGACTTTATTTCCTTGGGCTGCCCTGGCTCTCACGCCGCGCGTCTTCCTTCATCTGGGGGGTATGGCACGACGCGGCCTATCTCGCCGATCGGATCGCGGATGCCCATAGGGAAACGGATGCGATGCCGGCCGCCGCGGCCCCCTCATCCGTCTGACACATCAATCCCACCGGCAACTGACCGTTGCCGGTGGCGCTCCCGCAAAACATTCTAGATTGTGAGTTCCCGAGACAGGGAAGCATTTTGTTCCCTTGGCCTTTTCTGTATCCTGTCCGGAAAGATGACACGGGTACGAAGATGGTTTTGCGTTTTACATTCAGACAATTGGAATATCTCGTCGCTGTGGGCGAATACGGTTCGGTGACCGAGGCAGCCGAACGGGTCAACGTGTCGGCGCCGTCGGTTTCCGCCGCCATCTCGCAGCTTGAGCGTGAATTCGGCATCACTCTTTTCGTGCGCCGCCATGCACAGGGCCTGTCGCTCACACAGGCGGGAAGCCGCTTCGTCGAACAGGCCCGCCAGATTCTCGCGGACGCGGCCAAGCTGAACGTGCTTTCCAATGAACTCACAGGCCAGGTTCGCGGGCCGCTGCATGTGGCCTGTCTCGTGACCTTCATACAAACCATCATGCCTTCCGTGCGCCGGTCTTTCGCGGATGCGTATCCGGATGTGGATTTCTTCCAGTACGAACGCGATCATGCCGCCATTCTGGAGGGATTGCGAATGGCACGGTTCGATATCGCGCTCAGTTACGATCTCGATGTTCCGCCCGACATGGATTTCCATGAACTGGCCGTTCTGCCACCCTATGTCGTGCTGCATGCGGACCATCCGCTCGCCGGCCGCGATGATGTAACGGCGCACGATCTCGTACGCCATCCGATGATCCTGCTCGATTTACCGCACAGCACCGATTACTTCCTGTCGCTGTTCCAGGAGGTCGGTTTGACTCCCCATATCGTCGAGCGGACGAGGGATATGTCGGTCATGCGGGCAATGGTTGCGCATCGCTTCGGATATTCCATCGCCAATATCAGGCCGGTGTCGGGCTATGCGCTCGACGGCAGCCGGCTTCTCTTCACGCCGATGCGGGGCAATCTGCGTCCGATGCGGATGGGAATCCTGTCGGTACGGGGTGTCAGCCCTTCGCTGACCGTCCGCCGATTCGTGGAGTTCTGTACGGAAAAAATCCGAGGAATGAGCGATACGCCGCTTCCTAACGTTTTGGATGGTGAGGGCACGCGCAAATGATAACTCTGTGCGCCTGCCGGTCCATTCCGATCTTCGCCTCGGTAGCGACAGTCCACTCTCGCGCAGTCATGCCGACGAGCCGAGGCCTTTGGCCGCGAACGATGTGATTTCCGGGAGTGGCTGCGTTCACCAGCGGCGGCGCTGACCTTGAGCCAGATCGTCACCTCGAAGAGTTTCAGCAACGATGCCGGCACAAAACGCGATCTCGACCCGTGGGCATGTCGGTGATGCGAGGACATGGCCGAAGTGGAAACCGCAAACGTGACACCCGCGATGGCGGTCGCCGCGATCAGAATGCGTACCGGCCACACTGCCTTTCTATGATTTCGCGTAAGCGAAGCCGGCATGCTGAAGTTCGGGCAACGTACCGACCGCGCCCGGTGTCAGCACAACGCCCGGCAGGAGATGGTTCGTCAGTTCGGCGGCGAGCTGCTCATGCGTGAGCTTGTCGGGATTGGCATCGGCCTTGATCAAGGCTCCGGCCTCTTCCCAGATAGCGTTGTGGCACGACAGGAAGACGACGCCGCGTTTCATCAATGCTGGAATCGAGTTGTTGGCGGGAGAATAGACGCCGTCGGCATTCTCGAAATCGTTCGGGTCCGCCTTCGCACCTTTCGCGTCCTCAATGAGCGAATTGGATTTGAACTTGTCTCCCGCAAGCTTGGTGAGCTGATATTTGTCCCAGATCGTCTGATCGAACAACGCCAGATGGGCGGAACCGTGCGTCGCCGAAACCACGAGAAAATCGGGATGCCTGAACGACCAGATTTGCGCGTTCAGGGCGTTTCGCATCAGGTTCAACCAGGCGCTGCCGATGACAGTATTGTCCCAAACCTGCTTATGGGGCGACTTATAGGCGATCACAAGCCTGAGCGCTTCGTCATCCCACTCGGATGCCTTGGTCAGGATCATCGGCACGGTCTTGAAATCTCTCCGGCGGGGAGCCCTGGCAAGCGCCTGCGCCAGATGTTTCAGATGGCGTCCATCCGCCGGAATCTCGGACGCGGTTTCTTCCGCTTTCGCATTCGATATTTGCGGAAGACCGAGCAATCCCGTTGCGGCGACAGCACCTGCTGCCTGAATAATACGGCGTCGTTTCAAGTCTGTCATGGCAACCTCGCTGCCTTTCATGCGTTCACGCCTTGATCAGCCGCCGACCGTACCCGCAGGCGGAGAATGCTCGCCGAGTGTGACGCCGTTGACGACTTGCCCATACATATCGAGGGGCGAGTCGTGGTGAGCCTTGCGTGTCGCGGCAACCGAATCCTTGAACCGTGGATCCTGGGGCCGCTCCTGACTGTCGATATAGGTAGCGACATCCCATGCGTCGGCGTCACTGAGCGTATTGCCCTTGCTGAGCGGCATGTTCGCCTTGATGAAACCGGCCGCGTTCGCGATAGAACTCATGCCCGCCCCCCAGTTATAGGAACGCGCTCCCCACAGCGGCGGAAAGACCGTGATGCCGTCGGCTGTTTTTTGGCCTTCGCCATTGCTGCCGTGGCAGAGCGAACATTGCTGGGCGTAAATCTGCCTGCCGTGGTCGAAGTCCAGCTTTGCCGGCTTGGCGAGTTTCAGATAGCCCTGACCCGGCAGCTTCTCCCCGGTCGGCGCGCCCTTGGCGAGCGCATAGGCGTAGCTTTCGAGCGCGACCAGCACCTTGTCGCCGAGCGGTGGCGCCTTGCCGTTCATGCTGAAGCGGAAGCAACCCTGCATACGCTCGGCGAAACTGTTCACATGGCCGTTCTTGGAGCGGTAGGCAGGGTAGACGAGATAGGCCGCCCACATGGGTGCGGAGTTCGGCAGCCGGCCTCTGTCCAGATGGCAGTTCGAGCAGCGCAGATCATTGCCAACATATTGGGCGGCATTGCCGCGGGTGTCACGAAAGATGGCTTCGCCAAGCTGCACCGTCTTCCCGAAGTCGCCCTTCGGAAGCTTGTCCTCCGCGACCGGAGTAAATTGCGCCGCAGCCGGCTTTGCAGCCTTTTGCGCCGGTGCTTGCAGAAACTGGTTCTGTGGGAGGCGGTCGCGGCCAGGAATCGAATGGCCGATGAAGCCAGCTGCGGCGAGAAAAATGATTCCGACCGCCCATTTCTTCGTCTCGCTGAGGCTATCACTCATGGGCGTTATCCTTCGACACGACCTTCAGGCTCGCGAAATAGGTCGCGACGGCCTTGGTGTCGTCGTCACTCAGCTTCTTCGCGATGCCGCTCATCAGGTGGAGCGGATCATTGCTGCGCTTGCCCGCTTTCCAGTCGGCAAACTGGTTCTCTATATAGATTGCGGACTGCCCTGCGAGCCGGGGAAAGGCACTGCCCACGCCCTGACCGGACGGACCGTGGCAAAGGCCGCAGCCCGGAACACCCTGCGCCCAGTCGCCATTGACGACCAGTTCCGCGCCGCGTGCGGCCTGTTTGACACCCGGCGTTGCCGCCTGTTGTGGAGCAGCGGCCTGCTGGCCGGCATAGAAAGTGGCAACCGCCTGACGGTCTGCGGGGGTCAGCGCCTTGGCGATTGCCGGCATGGTGTCGTTCTTGCGAGAGCCATCGGCAAAGGATTCGAGCTGCCGGACGATATAGCCAGCGTCAAGACCCGCCAGCCGGGGAAAGCCGTTCTCCGGCTGGCCTTCTCCATGCGCGCCGTGGCAGGAGGAGCAGGCCGGTGCCCCGCCGGTGCCATTGACTGCGATAGCGGCGCCGTCTTGCGCCAATGCCGGAGAAATCGCAAGTGCGGAGACCAGTCCGGCGATAGCGGACAAATGGCAGGGAAATGATCGTCTCAAACGACATTCCGATCTGGCTTTACGAACAAAATACCGGAACATCTCCGACCTCCCCAAGCTCAGGATAGCATTGCCGTGCCTCACGGCTGGCAGCAAAATCTGCCGCTTCCGCATTCTCCATGGTCGATGTAGGTAATCCTGTCCGCTATCCTGTGGGCCTGGTAGCGCCGCTGCACGAACCTCGTGTTCATGCGGGCATGGCGGACGGAATATATTCGACGGTCGCGAATCCTCCCATTTACAGAATTATATATTTTATTTTCTATAACTATGTAATCGAACTGGATAGCGGTCAAGGGAAAGGGACCGGTGCGCCAATCCGATCACGGAAAAGTTTTTCGCTTCTGCGCCGCTTGGAGCAACGTCAGTTGCCCGGATGATGCCTTAAAATAGGAAGCAATTTTTCGACCGCCGAATGCCAGAAGATATTATTCTCAATATCAATACGTTTTGGCGCTTATGTTGAATCATTGGCGCGGTGGTCAATTCGCTTCTGCTTCGTGCGTTCCGCACTTGCTTTAGCCTTTTCGAGATGGTTTTTCATCAGTTCGGCTGCCCGATTGCGGTTTCCTTCCTGCAGAGCAGTAATAATGCGCAAATGCTCCTGACACCATTCGCGCACTCTTCGTTCGTTGTTGTAGCTCGCAAATTCCAGAAGGCGTCGCAGGCGGTTTTGGTGCTGGATAGACTGAAGCAGGAACGTGTTTCCCGAACATTCAGCGATAATTTCATGAAAACTCGCATCGAGCTCAAACAGTTGCCGCGCAGGCAAGTCGCTGAAATCTTGTCGCGCCAGCAGGTTCAGATGCTCCAGACGGATATGCTCAAGAGTGGTAGGGTGAACTCTGAAACTCTCCATTAATATCCCCGCGGGTTCGATCACACGACGGAATTCATAACTGGCATTCAGTGCGCGCTTGTTGTCGAGCGTGGGTTGGAAGGTCCAGTTACGCCCCGATCCCCGCGTGATTAACCCGTCGGCCATCAATGTCGTCAGCGTCTTTTGAAGGACGTTGCGTTCGACACCATAGCGGCGGGACAACTCGGCCTGATCGACGATTTCCGAGAGTCGATGGGTCAGGCGGTCCTCAACGATCCGGGCATAGAGATCCTGCTGCGGAGAAGTGGGCACCTCCACCTCGGCTCGTCCGAGTTCCTCGGCGCCGATCTTCATGAAGAAGCCCTTGTTCCTGCGGGCCTCGACCACGCCTTGCTCAGCTAGCAGCATCAGCGCGGCTCGGATCGGCGTCCGGGAGACCTGCAGTGTGTCGGCAAGCTGCTGTTCGCGCAGATGGTAATTGGTCTGGAAACGGGAAGCGCGCGCCAACTCTATGATTCGGTTGGCAAGAAGATAGCGATTTTGACGGGGATTTTTGTCCATGGACCGCATATGATTGTATTGTTATTGGCCTATCATACAGGCACATTGCGCATTTTTCAAACTTCTCGTTGCGGTTCCTGCATAGTTTTGCACCGGTAGGAGTAGCAGAAATACCAAAGTATATCGCTGATATGGCGGTATGAACCTTGGGCCGCGCCGCCGCTGCCTTGTGCGCCATGCTCGTTCAAAGCGGGTTGACGAGATTGTAATAAGATTGTACAAGTTTATAAATTAAAAACAATTAGACCGCTGAAAAGGCGGCCTTCGGTATGCAGTTCGTTGCTTCTGTCATCACAAATGGGGAACTCCGTATGAAGCGCTTTCTTCAACATTGTCTTCTCGCCGCTGCACCGCTTGCAGCGATCGTTTTTTCCTGTCCCGCAGGCGCGCAGTCGCTCGACGGGGTCAAGCTGGTGGAGGCTGGCAAGCTGACCTATGGGGTGGCCGCCAGTTTCGCGCCGTTCGAATATGTCAAGGACGGTAAGCTCACCGGCTTCGACATTGATTTTATTCAGGCGATTGCCGCGAAACTCAAAGTCAAACCGTCGGCGATGAATATGGAATTCAAAGGACTGATCCCCGCACTTCAGGGCGGCCGTATCGACATCATAAACTCTGCGATGTATATCAATCCGGCGCGCGCGGAGCAGGTGGATTTCGTGCCTTATCTGAAGATAGGCAACAATGTGCTGGTCCAGGCTGGTAATCCCAAGAAAATCACCGGTCGCGACAATTCGATTTGCGGCAAGACCGTCGCGGTGACTCTGGGCGGCATTTCGGAAAGTCAGGCGCGTGCTGACAACGACCGTTGTAAGGCGGCTGGCTTGGGGGAGGTGACGGTACTGACGTTGCCCACCGCGCAGGACAGCGCGCTTTCGCTCAGTCAGGGCCGGGCCGATGCGGATTACGAAAGCACGCCGGGGGCCGTGATGGCGCTCGAAAAGATGCCGGGTGTCTTTGAGATCGCGGGCGAGCCTTTCGAGATGAACACGCAAATCGGCATTGCCACTGCGAAGGGCGCGACCCAATTGCAGGCCGCGCTGACGGCAGCTCTCAAAGCCATGGCCAAGGACGGCTCTTACGACAAGCTGATCGCCAAATGGAAGCTGCCGCCCTCGGTCTCGCTGTTCCATTGAGCCTGCACCATGCGGGGCAGCCGGCGACCGGCTCGCCCGCATGGGATAACGCACAGTCGTCCGCCCGATTTCAAATGCAGGGAAAGCTGACCGATGTCACTTACACTGGTCTTTCAGTACCTTCTTTCGCCCACCTTCTTCCACGGTGCGGTGATGACTTTGCTGATCACGGTCAGCTCTCTCATCTTCGGCCTGTTGGCCGGCTTCGTGCTCGCCCTCGTCAATCAGGTGAAGTTCCCGCCCGTCCGCTTTGCGGCGCTGTTTTACCTGTGGCTGTTCCGGGGAACCCCGGTCCTGTTTCAGATCATCTTCATCTATAACGTCCTGCCGACCTTCGGCATCCGGCTGACCGCCTTCACCTCCGGTGTGATCGCGCTCTCGCTCAACGAGGGCGCCTATATGGCCGAGATCATCCGCTCCGGCCTTCAGGCGATAAAAAGCGGCCAGCGCACCGCCGGGCTTGCGCTGGGAATGACCAGGCTCATGGTTATGCGCCATATCGTCTTGCCGCAGGCTGCGCGTATCATGCTGCCGCCGATCGGCAACCAGACCATCGGCATGCTCAAGACCTCGGCGCTGGTTTCGGTCATCGCGGTGGAGGAACTGCTGCTGGTGGCCAACCAGACTGCTTCCGCCACTTTCCGCTACTTCGAGGCGCTGAGTGCGGCGGGTATCTACTATCTCGCGCTGACGACCATCTTCATGGCCGGTCAATACTGGATGGAGCGCACACTCGAGCCCAAGCGAAGCCGGGCACCGAAACGCTTCACGCTTTCCACCCTGCTGCAATCCGCGGCCGAGAAGAATTGAGGCCATCCGATGAACGGTTCCGCTTTTCTCGAAGTCAACCACGTCAACAAGCATTTCGGCTCCCTGCACGTGCTCAAGGACTGCTCCTTTTCCGTGAACCGCGGAGAGACCGTGGTCCTGATCGGGCCGTCGGGTTCGGGCAAGTCGACGCTGCTGCGCTGCGTCAACCTGCTGGAGCCGCCGAGCGAGGGATCGATCCGTTTCGAGGGCCGAGAGATCACCGGCGACCTGCGCCAGGCGCACAAGCTGCGCGCGGAAATCGGCATGGTCTTTCAGAATTTCGAGTTGTTTCAGCATCTCAATGCGGTCGAGAACATCATGCTGGCGCCGATGAAGGTGCTCGGCTATTCGCGCCTCGATGCGCACGATCTGGCGATCGATCTTTTGAAGAAGGTGCATATTCCCGACCGGGCCGATCATCTGCCGGAGGAACTGTCGGGCGGCCAGCAGCAGCGGGTCGCCATCGCCCGCGCTCTGGCGATGAAGCCGAAGCTGATGCTTTACGATGAACCCACCTCGGCGCTCGATCCGGAGATGATCCGCGAGGTGCTCGACGTCATGACCGAGCTTTCAGCCGACGGCATGACCTCCGTCTGCGTGACGCATGAAATGGGTTTCGCGCGGCGGGCCGCCGATCGCATCATTTTCATGGAGCGCGGTTCCATTATCGAAAACGCGCCGAGCGACGTGTTCTTCAGCGGGCAGGCCAGCGATCGCGCCCGGCAGTTCCTCAACCAGATCCTGCATTGAAATCCGCCTCTTCAGGGAAATCCGACATGAATCTCCGTCCCGATGCCGCCCGCATGAAACGCGACTTGGCCGAACTGGTCGCGATCAATTCCGAAAATCCGCCGGGCGGCGAAGGGGCGGTCGCGCGATGGGTCCGTGAGCGGCTGGCGCCGCTCGGCTTCACGCTCAAGCCGATCGAATATGCGCCGGGCCGCTTCAACATCGAAGCGTGGCTGGAGAACGGGCCGGGACCTGTCTTCGCCTTCAACACCCATATGGATACGGTGCCGGCCGGCGATGGCTGGACCTCCGACGCCTTCGTTCTCACCGAACGCGACGGCCGACTCTATGGCCGCGGAAGCTGCGATTGCAAGGGGCCGCTGGCCGCCATGATCGAGGCGCTGCGCATGCTGGTGGGCGAGCGAAAAGCATGGTCGGGCACCTTGATGGCCGTCTTCACCGGCGACGAGGAGGTGGCGAGCGCCGGTGCGCGCCATTATGCCGCCGCAAGGCCGAAGATCAACGCGGTGGTGGTGGGGGAGCCGACGGGCAATGCCTGTTTTTCCGCCCATAAGGGCTCGTTCCGCCCCGTGGTGCGGGTAGCCGGCAAGGCAGCCCATTCCGGCAGCCCGCATCTGGGCGAGAATGCCATTTTCCGTGCTGGCGAATTGATGCCGCTGCTGGCGGCATTTCATGAAGGGGTTCTGGCGCAGCGTAGCTACCATCTCGTCGGCAATCCCAGTCTGACGGTGACGCGGATCCGGGGTGGGCATGCGGACAATGTGATCCCGGCCGAGTGCGAGCTTCTGCTTGATCGCCGCCTGATCCCCGGCGAGACGGATGCCAGCGCGGAGGCGGAAATACGGGCGCTTCTCGCCGATGCCGAAAGGAAGCACGGCATCCGTGCCGAGATCGTCGGCTACCATGCCACGACGGGCGGGGCGACCGACACGCCGGAAACGGCGCCGGTCGTACAGGCGGCCATCGCCGCCTGCCGGGCGGCGGGCGTGGCCGAGCCCGGGCCCTTCGGCTTTCAAGGGGCCTGCGATCTCGTGCATTTCATCGAGGCCGGTGCCGAGGGCGTCGTAATCGGCGCGGGCGATATCCGCGTCGCCCATCGCCCGGACGAATTCGTGCCGGCAGACGAATTCGTCGCCAGCGCTACGATCTATGCGGATGTCGCGCGCCGCATTCTGGCGGTTTGACCATGGAACTCAGGCTTTATCGTTCCATGCTAACCTATGCTGGGCTGACGGTGCACACCGCCAGTTCCGGGCCGGTGGCGGGGCTGGATGCGATTTATCTCGAACTGGATGACGGAGTGCGTCGCGCAGTCGGTGAGGTGCGCATCAATTGCACCTATCTGAACGGCTATGCGCCTGATGAACTGTTACAATGCGTGCGCGGGGCCATCGGCGCGTTCGATTGGGACGCGCCGCCGGAAACGCTGCGCGCCACCGTCGCGGCTAGCGATTTGCCCGCGCCGGTACGGATGCTGTTCGATGTGGCGCTCTGGGATCTTGCCGCACGGCGGGCTGGCCTGCCGCTCGCCCATCTGCTGGCGGGCGAGGCGCGCGTGCTTTCGCACGTCACCAACCAGACGCTATTTTTGTCTGGCGATGATGCGTTCGATCGGCAGGTGGCGGACTATGTAGCCCGCGGCTTTCGCGATCTGAAACTGCGGGTCGGGCAGGATATCGAGGCTGATCGCGCCCGCCATGCGCGGATCCGCGCCGCCTATGGCGTGGCGGTCAAGCTTGCGGCCGATGCCAACGGCGCCTGGACGGCGGCGGAAGCGCCTGCGCGCCTTGCGGCGCTGGCGCCTTTCGGACTGGCCTATGTGGAGCAACCGATCGCGCCGGGCGACTGGGAGGGGATGACGCGGCTTGCCGCTTCCGCGCCGATGCCGCTGATGCTGGACGAGAGTCTTGCCTCGAACGCCGATGTAGACGCGCTGATCGAACGCGGACCAGCTGCTGCGGGCAAGCTTCAGGGACACCTGAAGCTGATCAAGCTCGGTGGCCTGACGCCGGCGCTCATGGCAGTGCGCGCGCTGCGGGCGGCGGGGATTCCGTTCATGATCGGCCAGATGAACGAGGGGGCTGTCGCCACGGCGGCGGCGCTGCACCTTGCCATTGCCACCCTTCCGCTCCACGCCGAGCTTTATGGAGCGGACGGCATCGTCAACGATCCGGCCGAGGGGCTGGCCTATGCGGACGGGCAGGTCTCCGTCCGCGCCGCGCCCGGCCTCGGACTGAATTTCCGGGCGCCATCCGCGCCCATTTCCCTGGGAGAATGAGATGGATACCGCAGGTGTCGTGCTCGGACAGGAATCGGCCTTTCCGAAAGAGGAATATGAGAAGCGGCAGGCCCGCGCGCGGGAGGGGCTGGCGCGCGCCGGGATCGACGCGCTGGTCATCACCGGGCCTGAAAACATCTTCTATCTGACCGGCCAGCAGACACCGGGCTACTACACCTTTCAGGCATTGGTCCTGCCGGCGGAAGGCGATCCGGTCTTCGTGATCCGTCAGCTCGAATATTTCAACTTCATCGCCAATACCTTCATCGCCGACGCGGAAGTCTATCAGGACAGCGAGGACCCGATCGGCTTTCTCATGAAGGTGATCACGCGCAAGGGACTTTCGGGCAAGCGGGTGGCGATCGACAAGCGCGGCTGGTTCCTGCCGATCGCCGTCTATGAGACGCTCCAGTCGGCGCTGGGCACCGTCTATGACGGCGCGGGCATCGTCGAGGCACTTCGCGCGGTGAAATCGCCTCTGGAAGTGGAAAAGCTCGAAAAGGCGGCATCCTATGTGGATGCCGGCATGCGGGCCGGTCTTGCCGCCGTCCGTCCGGGCGCTTCCGACAACGATCTGGTCGCCGCGATGATGGAAGCTTCCATCCGGGCGGGTTCCGAATATATGGGCATGGAACCGCTTGTCTCAACCGCCCGGCGCACCGGCGTGCCACACGGTACCTGGCGGCGGACGCCGCTTTCGGCCAACGATCCCGCCTTCCTCGAAATGGCCGCCGTGCATGACCGTTATCACGCCGCGCTGATGCGCTCGGCCTGGGTCGGTCCGGTGCCGCGTGAGGCCGAGGAGATGATGCAGGTCTGCCAGGATGCGCTCGCCGCCGCTCTCGACGAGGTCAGGCCGGGCGTCGCCTGCGAGGTGCCCCATATCGCCTGCCAGAAGGTCATCGACGCGGCCGGCTATACGGACAATTTCCGCAAGCGCCTCGGCTATTCGGTCGGCATTTCCTTCGCGCCCGATTGGGGCGAGGGGGCGATCCTTTCGCTCAACACCGGCGTCAAGACCGCGCTTCAGCCCGGCATGACGTTCCATCTGCCACCGGCGCTCAGGATCTACGGGCGCTTCACCGTCGGCGTTTCGGAGACCATCGTCGTGACGGAAACGGGCTGGCGCCAGCTCGGCTCCGTTCCGCGCGATCTCACCCGCGTCGCCGCCTGACCCAATCGAGAGGAGATTTGTCATGAAGGACAGGGAAGAGGCGCGCGCGCGTCTGAAGGGCATTTTCAACATCACCATGACGCCCTTCGCCAGGGATGGCGCACTGGACAAGGCGGGACTTGCGCGCAATGTCGAGCGCGTAATCGCGCTCGGCTATGAAGGGGTGCTGATCGGCGGCACCTATGGCGAGTTCCCGGCGATGACCGTGGCGGAGCGCGCGGAAATCTTCACCCATGTGATGGATGTCATCGGCGACCGCATCCCGGCGATGCTGTGCTCCGCCGGATCGGACCCGCGCGACGTCTATGAACTGACGAAGCTCGCCGGGGATATTGGCGGCGTTCCGATGGTCACGGCGCCCTATGTGTCGGAGATCACCGACGACCAGATCGTCGAATTCTTCCGCGATGTCGCGCCTTTGTCGAAGACGGGCATCATCATCTACAACGCGCCGGGGATCGGCATCACGCTCTCACCGGCGCTGATCGACCGTCTTGCCGATATTGACGGCATGGTCGGCCTGAAGCAGGGTGACCTCAATCCGACGGCAATCGATCGGATCGCCCATGACATGCGCGGGCGGGTCCGCACCTTCTGTGCTTCGGATTTGGCCTTCCTCGGACCGCTCATGGCTGGGTTCGACGGCTTTTCGACTACCAATAGCGGCGCGCTGCCGGAACTAATCCTTGCCACCTATCGCGCTCTGGAAGCGGGCGACGTGGCGACGGCCCGCGATCTGCACGCCCTCTGGTACGATTACCGTGCGCTGGCGCGGGCGCATGGCCAGCCGCAGCTCGTGAAGACGGCCATGAATATGCGCGGCTTCGACGGTGGGTCGGTCCGGTTGCCGCTGCGCGACATACCCGCCGCCGTCCAGCCGAAATTGCGCGCGGTGATGGAAGTGCTTGCTCGGGATCCGAGAACCGGCCTCAAGCTGGCCGCTTGATGATTGCTTGAAGAAAAGCCCCGCCGCGATCTGCGGCGGGGCTTTCGTTTCCCGCGTTCAGACAAGCCTGTCGAGCGCTGCGGCCACTCTGGAGAGCGCCTCGGCGAGCCGGCCGTCGTCGATGGCGTAAGCGATGCGCAGATGGCCCGGCATGCCGAACGCCGAGCCATGCACCATGCCCACATGGGCGCTTTCCAGAAGATAGCCGGCGACGTCGAGATCGGAAGACAGCACGGCATCCTCGGGCGTTTTTCTGCCGAAAAGACCGGAGCAGTCCGCAAAAACATAGAAGGCTCCCGGCGTGGGCAGGGCGGAAAGGCCGGGGATCGCGGCGATGGCCGACAACACGCAGGCGCGGCGCGAAAGAAGCGTCTCCTTCCAGTCGTCTAGGAAGGACAGGCCGCCGTCGAGCGCGGCGATGGTTGCCGCCTGCGCGATGGTCGAAGGATTCGATGTGCTTTGCGATTGCAGGACGTCCATGGCGCGGATCAGCCATTCCGGCCCGCCCGCATAGCCGAGCCGCCAGCCGGTCATCGAATAGCCCTTGGAAACGCCGTTGACGGTCAGCACCCGCTCTGACAGGCGCGGCATGGCGGCCGCAGGCGCGATGAAGCTGCCGTCATGGACGATATGCTCGTAGATGTCGTCCGCCATGACCAGCGCATCGTGGTCCGCGAGAATCGCCTCCAGACGCGCGAACTCGGCGCGGCCATAGACGGCGCCGGTCGGGTTGTTCGGCGAATTCAGGATCACCCATCGCGTACGCGGGGTCAGTGCCCCGGCGAGCGCTTCGGCGGTCACTTTCCATCCGTCCTCCGCCCGGCAGGGCAGGACCACGGGACGTGCGCCGGCAAGCCGGATCATATCGGGATAGCTCACCCAATAGGGCGCCGGCACGATCACCTCGTCGCCTTCGCTGAGGGTCGCCAGAAACGCGTTGAAGATCAATTGCTTGGCGCCGGTGCCGGCAATGATCTGCGACGGGGCGTAGTACAGGCCGTTTTCGCGCTCGAACTTGCGCACGATCGCAGCCTTCAGGGCGGCAGTGCCGGAAACGGCGGTATATTTGGTGTCGCCGGCACGGATGGCCGCGATGCCGGCCTCGCATATATGGGCCGGGGTTGCGAAATCCAGTTCCCCTTCGCCCAGATTGATGACATCCGCGCCACGGGCGGACAGCGCCCGCAGCTTGTTCGATATTTCCGCGGTCGGCGAAGCGCCGACAACGGCCATGCGGGGCGAGAGTCTCGCATTCATGGGCTTCCCTCCTTGTGATGGGCATATTGTCTATTATGATCAAAAAAATACAATATGTGACTTGAAAATTTCAGGGAAGACGCCATAATTCCAGGGAAAGCAACCTATATGGATTGTATGCCTATCTTAAGGAAGTGCATTCTGAACGGGTGGCCCGGATTTATGGAGGGACCGTATGGGGCGCGTAATTATCGTCCGGCATGAAACGGAGCATCCCGCCCTTTATGGAGCGGCGTCGGCGCTGGTCGCGGCCCGGGAGGGAGGAAGCCTGTTCTGGCCGCCGGCTCGTTTCGATCTCGACCGTCATCCGGATGCGGTGCAGCATGTCGCCGCCGAGGGGGCGCTCGTGCCGAGCGGCCTAATCTGGGCCGACCGGCTGACTGGCCGCCCGGCACGGCCTCTGGCCGAGTTCGACGGCAAGGGCCTGGCCGTGGTGCCGCTACATCCCGCCTTCCTGGCCGAGCCGGAAGCTACCGCGCGGCTGATCGCGGCGGGAGCAGAGCAAAGGACGGTCCGGCTGGTGGCCGACAGGTTCGTGGACGAGGCAGGGCGGGTGATCGGCTGGCGCGACTGTCTTGGCCGGGTGCTTGGCGAGGCTGCGGCCGAGGCCGAGCCGTTGGACGTCGCTTTCACCATCGCTGGACCAGCAAGCCAGTTCCTCGAAACTTGCCCGGCACCGCTCGCCGCGCTTGGCGATGCCATCGAGGCCGAGGCGCCGGGCGGCGCGCTGCGCTTTCTCGATCCGCGCGATCTTCCCGAGGATCCCCTTGCCGGGGTCGATGGGCTGTTGTTGCCCGGCGGCTCGCAGATGTCGGCGGTCGCGGGGCAGATTGCCCTGGCGCGCGCCGCGCGGCGGCAGGGCGTGCCCATCGTCGGCCTTTGCCTGGGCATGCAGAGTATGGCTACCGCTGTGGCGCGCGAGCTTCCCGGATGGGAAGATACGGATATGGCCGAGGCCACGCGGGCCGCTGCCCGGCACAGTTTCATCCGCATCGAAACCGGAGAGCATCGGCTTGGAGTGCGGACCACCCGACCGATCATCGGCAGCCGCATGGCACAAATTCTCGGCGGCCGGACCGATATCGCCTGCAACCACCGCTATCGGCTGGCCCCGGCGCTGCATGACAGGCTTGTCTCGCGCGGTGTTCGTATATCCGCGCTTGGCGGTGCGCCCGGCGAGGATATCGCCGACGCGATAGAGGCCGCGGAAGGCTTCTATATGGGAATGCAGGGCCATCCGGAGCTTGCATCGCGGCCGGGGCAGCCGCATCCGCTTCTTCGCGCCTTCGTCATAGAAACCCGAAAAGCCGCACGCCGCCGGGTGGCCTGACAGGAGAGAACCATGGATCTTGAACTTCACCGCCGTACCGCGCTCGTTCTGGGCGCTTCGGGCGGCCTTGGCCGCGCCATCGCCGAAAGCCTGGCCGCCGAGGGCGCGAACGTCATTCTGGGCGGGCGTTCCGCCGAGCGGCTGGAACCGGTGCGCGCCGCGCTTTCCGCCTCCGCGGCCGGACGTATTTCCACCCTTGTGGCCGATCTGGCCGATCCTGTCGCCGTCGAGGGGGCCATCGCAGAGATACAGGCTGGGGAACAGCCCGATATACTTGTGCTCAATGGCGGCGGCCCTGCACCGGGGCCGGTCGCGCAAATCGATGCCGACAGCCTCGTACCGCAGTTCCGCGCCATGGTGGAAGCGCCGATCCGTATCGCCACCGCCCTTTTGCCGCATATGCGCGCGCAGCGTTTCGGCCGGATTCTCGTGCTTCTGTCTTCCGGTGTCGTGCAGCCCATCCCCAATCTCGGCCTTTCCAACACTTTGCGCCTTTCCCTCGTCGGCTGGGCGAAGACGCTGGCGGCCGAAGTGGCCGCCGACGGCGTGACGGTGAACGGGTTGATTCCGGGCCGCATCCACACCGATCGCGTTGATCAACTCGATGCGGCGGCCGCGAAGCGCACCGGCAAGACGCCGGAAGAGGTAGCTGCCGCATCGCGGGCGACAATTCCCATCGGACGCTACGGCACGCCGCGCGAATTCGCCGATGTAGCCTGCTTTCTGTGTTCGGGGCGGGCGGGATATATCACCGGCACAAGCCTGCGGGTCGATGGAGGTCTGTTGCGCAGCTTATAGGACGCATTGGATTGGACGAGACATAATCGGCGTCTCCAATGTATTTATTGTAGTTTCTGATATAGCGACCCGCGATTAGCGCTCGTGGACAAAGGTTGACGGCGGACTTGGTTTTTGATTCAAGGCTGCCATTTGGAGGCTGCTTTGGGCGAACGGATCGGTTTGACGGACGAGGAATGGGCTGTGATCGGCCCGCTTCTACCTGCTGAAAGCGGGCGTGGATGCCGCCCTGCCCAGGACAATCGGCGTTATTTCGAAGGCATGATGTGGATGGCGCGCACAGGAGCGCAATGGCGGCATCTGCCTGATGAATATGGCAAGTGGAACAGCGTCTTCCGCCGATATCGGCGCTGGGTTGAGACCGGCGTGTTCGAAGCAATGCTGGAAACTCTGGCCGAACTGGTCGAGCGGGATCGAAGCGCCGACATGATCGACAGCGCCATCGTCCGGGCACATCATTGTGTGGTTGGCATAAAAAGGGGACTCAAGAGACCCAGGCGCTTGGCCGATCGCGCGGCGGCTTCACCACCAAGCTCCATGCCCGCTGCGATGCGAAAGGCCGTCCGCTCGGCTTCGTCGCCATCGCAGCAGTCAAACTGTGGATACCCTTTGTCCACGAGCGCTAGTACATTGTCACCCTCGAATCCGGTTGCGAAAGCTATGGGAGAAATGGTGGGGGAGCATTCTTACCTATCGTGGGCAGCAACGCCGGTGGGCGCTTGCGAGAATTGCAGTTCCAATCGATGACGCGTCGGGGTTCTCTGGGATTGCTTGGCGCAGTACCAGCGATCCCGGCGGGTAGTTCGACTGCTTTTGCGGCACCTACTCTTCCTCCGCCGCCCAGGCAAAGATCGCGCTTTGAACTATCCGCTGACGGAAAACGAGTTATCATCTGCCTGACCTCCGAAACAATTTCCGCGTGCTTTGGAGAGATCATTCTCCTTGCGGAAGGGTTTGGCCCGTCGGCCTTCGCCAGGAAAGCCGATGCAGAACGGCTACCTCGAATCCTTCAACGGGCGCATGCGTGACGAACTTTTTGAACGAAAGGCTGCTCTTCGGCCTTGATCATGCTCGCAGGGCCATCTCGGAATGGGCCGAAGATTACAACCATTTCCGGCCACACTCATCGCTCCGATACCAGGCCTCCGGCAGACTATGCCGGGATCATCGACGCAATTGGCTCCAACGCTGCGCAAGATGAAAGCATCACGTTTCCGCCGGTTGCTCAAGCCGCCCCATTTGGCGTATCCAAAACCATCAATGCTCTAATCGCTGCCGGATGAAAGTTCAGCGGCAAGGCAATCCCGCCAAGATAAAAATCGGTCCTATTGGTGAAGACATGTAGATAATATTAATAATAAAACAGACTAACATCCAAGCAAAATTAGCAAAGAATACCGGCTAAATAACAAGATTAAATGAGAAATGTTCATGCCGATGCTTTTTGTCATGATTTTATCGACGTGGTCTATATATCAATTTTCTGTATCGACACCACATACTTATTCCGTAATATCATCTTACGAAAAGATATTTAATATGAGATAAAAATGTTATTCAAAAACATAAATATATCATCGTTAATTTTTATATTGATATTGCAGGAAGTCGTAGAGAAGTGCGCCGCAGTCAATGCGGGAAAACTATCTTTATCGTCGGAGGCCAGTGGGCAGTAGATCGAATATTCGCCTTCGATGATTGCACCCCTACCGACACCACGAGTAGAAGACGATGCACTATGGTATGTGATTTCGTCATCATTTTCGACCAGATTGCAAATTCTTATGGCGTCTTGGTCATCGGCATGCATACCCAGTAATTTTGACCGCAGCCTCTCGGCTTCGGTCTACGAATATGTGCGCTTTTCTTCTCAAGGCGAGGTTTCCACCTTCCGTTTTCGGGTTTCTGTGCGTTCCCGCTCTGCCGAAGGGTGGTTTGGTTGCGATTTTGTACGGCGTAGACTTATAAACTCTGGCACCATATTCTTGCGGTGAGGAGCTTTACGGCTGCGAGGTAATTTTCCGGGTGTTTGTCACCGCATCACAGACATTCCTTCCAATCACAAGGAAAAGAAGCGTCGTCGCTTCGCGCCGGTCATCGTCCGCGCGGTAGAGCTCGACCTTGATCTGGAGCAGCGTCGCCCGAAGGCGGTTGTCGGCTGACCCAATCGTTCAACTCGGCCTCTGCGCGTTCCAGCGCGCTGTAGTTCAGCAGTTTGCGCAGCAGCGCGACCGTGACAGCACGGGCCCGCAGGTTGAAGCGTCCCTCGTCAGGCTCCCCCTTGTCCTGATATACCCCCAATTTTTCATAGAGTTGCTGCAATCTATTCTGGACGCTTCGCAGCGACAGATTGCGGCGACGGGCAATAACACGATCCGTCAGGCCCAGCGCGATATCGATCAGAATTTCATATTCGCTTTCGCTGAAACCGCTGGTATGGCCGAGACTCTTCTGTTGCAGACCGCGCACTTCACGGTCAATCACGCATTGCGCCTCGACGAAGATGCTGCGTAGGGCCAGCCGCAGCTTATCGTCGGATGCCGATTTCAATACATAGCCGTAAGCCGCCCCTGCGGGAACAATGCGCGAGACCCCGCGCACATAGGCTTCATCGGCGTAGTTCGACCAGAACAGGATGCGCGTTTCGGGATTCTCCTTCCAGATGGTGCGCGCCGCCTCGATGCCGTTACGCCCGTTCATCTGCAGGTCCATGACGATATGGGCTGCACGATGTTGGCGCGCCAGCTTCTCACCCGCCAGACCGTTCTCGGCTTCCAGCAAGTCACTGCATTCGGGCAATGCCGCTCGCACAACCTCGCCAAGATAGGCGCGATGCAATGGATCATCTTCCACGATCAGAACATGCATTTTACCCACCAGCCTCCCGGCACATCTCCGCGGGCAGATGGATCGTCACGCTGGTGCCGCCTCCTGTCCCGTTCTTCCTGATAGCAAAGCTTGCGGAAATCAGCCGTGCACGCGTGCGCATATTGTCAATTCCATGTCCGACATCGGGACGCTGCACCTGGCGATCCATGCCGATACCGTTATCCGCGACTTCGACGTGTAAGCCGCCGCCCTTATCACGAAACGTTACACGCAACTGGTTGGCATGCGCGTGACGGAGCGAATTGTTGATCGCTTCCTGCACGACGCGGAACAGCGAAGTCGCAACCGTTCCTTCCAACCGATCGGCCATACCGTCGCTGCGGTCGTCCAACGTCCATTCGATAGACGACCCGCTGTCGCGCACCGAACGGTCAAGATGGTTTTCCGTTGCCTGTACGAAACCGAAAAGTTGAAGAATGGATGGTTTTGCTTCTTCGATGATTTGCCTGAGATCGTGCATGCAGTGCTGGAGTCCGCGAAACAGCGGTTCAAGCTGTTCGACCGAGAGATCCGGCGCGTGGGTCAGCCGTTCCACATGGCGTGCGAGGCGCGTCAGATCGGCCAGCGTCTGGTCGTGCAGATCCATGCCGATGCGGTGGCGTTCGGCCTCCAGTGCCTCGGTCAGTTTCAGAGCGCCGGACCGCAAGCCTTCCTCGCGGGCCCGCGCTTCCGTTTCCACGATGGCGGAGCGCTTGGCCTGCTCTGCGGCGCGGATCGCAAAGAAATAGGGCGCCAGCAAATCGGCAATCGACTGGGCGTTTTCCACGTCTCGCATGGTATAGCAGGCAGCCGTGAGACTGGAACAACTGAGCGCGCCGATGATATCGCCCTGCGCTTTCAAGGGCACATGCACACGACCCTTCAAATCGTGCTCGATAATCGGACTGGAGAACGAGCCTTCGAAGTGAAAGCGCGCATCGGTGCGTGCATCGTCGGTCAGAAGATGGTCGACATCTCCTGAAAGCACCGTGCGGATGGGGCTACCGGACAGCAAAGCCGGAGGATTGCAACTCCAAGCCGTCGATATGCCGCTCTCATAGGCGATGTGGAAGTTGCCATCCAGCATCTTTATGCAAACGTCCATATGGTCGTAAGGCACGATATGCATAATCTCGGCGGCGACCGCCTGGATGATGGAATCGAAGTCGAGATGCCCCGCCAGAAGCCTGGAAATATTCAGATAGTGATAGAGCGGCCCTTGGGGCAAGAGTTCGGCCATGCGTCTATCCTCCAAAACGCAAATTGCCCATGAAACTATAATACGTCTTGATTGCCGTGGCACGTCCTGCGGTGTCCCGCAATTTTGCTGCGGGAACCCGCAGGACAGTTGCTTTATTCGGCCTTCACAGAAAGCTCCGCTTCTTTCATCCTCGCTTCACCAGAAAATAGCCTGCGATACAAGACTGTAAGATCGCGTCAGGCGCAGACTGGTGCCGTTGAGGAGCGGCGGTGCGGGAGGTTCGCGCCATTTTCAAATCAAACGATCCGAAGTGCCGAGGCATTACGGGTTGTATAGGGGCAACTGGGAGGAAAGAATGAAATTCGCAAAAATCCTTTTCGCGTCCGCCGCATTGGCGGGGGTTATGGCCGCCGGCAGCGCGTTAGCCGATACTTCATCGAAGAAGATAGCCTTCTCCAACAATTATGCCGGTAATTCATGGCGTCAAGCCATGCTGCAAAGCTGGGACAAGGTGACGAAGGCGGCCGTCAAAGCGGGGATCGTTTCCGCCGCAGATGCCTTCACCACCGCCGAAAATCAGGCGACCGAGCAGGCAGCTCAGATTCAGAACATGATTCTGCAAGGCTATGACGCCATCGTCATCGATGCCGCGTCGCCGACGGCGCTCAACGGCGCAATCAAGGAAGCCTGCGATGCGGGCATTACGGTCGTTTCCTTTGATGGCACCGTCACGGAGCCTTGCGCGTGGCGCATCGCGGTCGATTTCAAGGCGATGGGCGAAAGCGAGATCGACTATCTGGCGAAGCGGCTTCCGAAAGGCGGCAACTTGCTGGAAATCCGCGGTCTCGCCGGTGTTTCGGTGGATGATGAAATCCATGCCGGTATCGAAGAAGGCGTGAAGAAGCATCCGATGTTCAAGATCGTCGGTTCCGTCAATGGCGACTGGGCATCCGACGTCGCGCAGCGTGCCGTCGCCGGCATCCTCCCAAGCCTGCCGAAGATCGACGCTGTCGTGACGCAGGGCGGCGATGGCTACGGCGCAGCGCAGGCATTCGCCGCCGCCAAGCGCGAAACGCCGATCATCATAATGGGTAACCGCTACGACGAACTGCAATGGTGGAAGCAGCAAAAGGATGCGAACGGCTATGAAACCATGTCCGTTTCGATCGCACCCGGCGTCTCGACGCTCGCTTTCTGGGTGGCCCAGCAGATTCTCGACGGCAAGAAAGTGAAAAAGGACCTCGTCGTTCCGCTCCTGCGCGTCAACCAGGATTCGCTCGAAAAGGCACTGGCCAACACCCAGAAGGGTGGTGTCGCCAATGTAGAATATTCGCTTGAAGACGCACAGAAGATTATCGATGCCGCGAAATAAACCGGGCGTTCACATCATCCAAGGAATGGAGCGGGTTTCGTTCCCGCTCTTTTCCAGTCGCCCATTCCTCAGTATTTTCGGCAGCCAGTTGAGCGCATGACAGAAACAGCAGAGAAACGGGAGGTTGTCGCCGCACGCAATATTCGCGTGCAGTTCGGTGCGGTAAAAGCACTGGACGGCGCCGAACTCGTGATCCACGAAGGGGAATGCGTCGGGCTCGTCGGCCACAATGGCGCGGGCAAATCCACTATCGTCAATGTCATCAATGGCGGGCTATCGCCGCACGAAGGCAGTGTTTCCTATCACGGCGAACCGGGCCGCGGCATGGCCATGGCGCGGGAGCACGGTGTGCGCTGCGTGTTTCAGGAACTGTCGCTGTTTCCCAACCTGACCCTCGCCGAGAACGTGCGCATCATGCAGCGCGATCTCGGCGGAATCAACTGGCGTGGCAAGGCCAGCGATCTCATCGCGAAGCAGCTCGATGAAATCTTTCCGGGACACCGGATCGATTGCGGTGCGACGGTGGATGAGCTTTCCATCGCCGAAAGGCAGATGGTTGAAATCGCCATCAACTTCACCGCGCCCGGCACGCTGCCCAGACTGGTCATTCTCGATGAACCGACCTCGTCGCTCGACGCAGGCATTTCCGCGCAACTCATGGCCTATGTGCGTCGTTTCGTCGGTGCTGGCGGCGCAGTCATCCTGATTTCGCATATGCTGGGCGAGATTCTTTCGACGTCCGACCGCATCGTCGTGATGAAGGACGGCAAGGTTGTCGCCAATCGCGCTGCCAGGGACTTCACCAATCGAAGTCTTGTCGAAGCCATGGGCAGCGTCGAGCATGAGAAAGCCTCTCACCGCGCTACAAAATCCGATATGACCGGCACGCCGGTCCTGTCTTTCGCCAAACGTGCCAGCGACATAAAGCCATTCCAGGCTTTCAGGGGCGAAGTGATCGGGCTGGCTGGGCTTGCCGGGCACGGCCAGACCAAAATGCTGCTTGATCTCTATTATGCACGAAGACCGAACTGGGTTCCGGCCCGCACCTGCGAAATCGCCTTTGTGGCGGGCGACCGCAGCCTCAACGGTACCTTCCCGCTGTGGAGCATTCTGCACAATCTTACCGTCAGCTCGCTCGACCGGCTGTCGTCGCTGAAACTCGTCGACCAGAAGCGCGAAGACATGCTCGGCGCACAGTGGAAGGATCGCATCCATATCCGCACGCCCGATATGGGCAATCGCATCCTGTCGTTGTCGGGCGGCAACCAGCAGAAAGTGCTTTTTGCCCGCGCGCTGGCAACGACCGCCAGTACCATCCTGATGGACGACCCCATGCGCGGCGTCGATGTCGGCACCAAGCAGGAAGTGTATGAAATCCTGCGCCATGAGGCCGAAAACGGACGCACCTTCGTCTGGTACTCCACCGAAATGGATGAAATCGAACTCTGTGACCGCGCCTATGTTTTCCGCGACGGCGCTATCGTCGCGGAGCTGACCGGCGAAGACATTACGGAAAAGAACGTGCTTGCCGCATCCTTTGAGGGAGCATACGAATAATGCGCCTCTCCTCTTCCTCCATTCGCCTGCTGACGCCGGTGTTCTCGCTGGCCCTGCTGCTGGCCGCCGTCTTTTATATGCAGCCGCGCGCCATGAGCTATATCGGACTGAATCTGCTTTTCAATCTTGCTGTGCCTATCGCGCTGGCGACCATAGCCCAGATGCTCATCATGGCCGTCAACGATCTCGACCTTTCGATGGGAACCTTCGTGAGTTTCGTGGTCTGCGTCGCTGCGACCTATCTCAACACGGCTCCCGTCATCGGTGTGCTGATCCTCGTCGCCGCCATCGCCGCCTATGCGGCGCTCGGCGCGATTATCCATCTGCGCAACCTGCCTTCCATCGTCGTCACGCTGGGCATGAGTTTCGTCTGGGGTGGCTTCGCCGTTCTGCTATTGCCCTCGCCCGGCGGGCAGGCGCCCGTCTGGGCGCGCTGGATCATGACCTCCAAGCCGCCCTTCGTGCCGATGGCCATTGTTGCCAGCATTCTGATCGCCGTCGTCACGCATTTCATCGTCATGCGCACGACCTTCGGCGTGCTGATGCGCGGGGCTGGCGGCAATAGCCGGTCCATCGAAAGGGCTGGCTGGTCTGTGACCCTGATCCGCGCCGGAACCTATGCACTGGCAGCCTTCTTCGCGGTGCTGGCGGGTATTGCACTGGTCGGTCTCACCACCTCTGCCGATGCCAATATCGCGTTGCGTTATACGCTTCTTTCCATTGCAGGCGTCATTCTCGGCGGCGGTGAGTTCGTCGGCGGGCGCGTATCGCCCAGCGGCGCCGTCATCGGTGCGCTGACGCTGACCCTTGCCGGTTCCTTTCTCTCCTTCATGCGCATATCGCCGGACTGGCAGATCGGCGCGCAAGGCGGCATCCTCATCGTGGTGCTGGCATTGCGCCTCTTCCTCAACCGCCTCGAAAAGGGGGAGAAAAAAAGGCAATGAACGCTATATCCGCTCTCATCAGCCGCCCGTGGATCTGGTCGTTCATAGCAACTGCGGTGGTCTTGATCCTTACCATCCTGTTTGCCGGCGGCGCGGGCGCACATGGCCTTTCCTACGCGGCCTTCACCTTCGCCTCTTTCTCGGTGATCGTCGGCCTCGGGCAGATGTTCGTCATCACGCTCGGACCCGGCAATATCGACCTGTCTGTACCGGCCAACATAACACTTGCCGCAACGCTCGCGCTCAAACTCATGGATACGCAGGACAGCATGGTGCTGGCCGGGCTTGCCGTCGCGATCCTGATCGGCCTCGCTATCGGTATCTGCAACTACGCACTCATCAAGCTTCTGCGCATTCCACCCATTATCGCCACCTTGTCGCTGAGCTTCCTGATCCAGTCCACCGCCATATGGAGCAATCGCGGCCTACGAGTAAAACCGCCGGAAAGCCTTGCGCTGTTCACCACATCCTCCACGCTGGGCATACCGAATGTTGCCATTGTGGCGCTGATCCTGTCCGTCATCGGCTGGGTGCTTTTGAAGAAAAGCATCTATGGACGCTGGATTTCAGCAATCGGCCAGAATCCTTTCGCCGCGCGCGTCGCGGGCGTTCCGGTCGACGGCACCCGCTTCGTCACCTATCTGCTCTGCGCGGCGCTGGCCTCGCTTTGCGGCTTCCTGCTCGCCTGTTTCTCCGGCGGCGCGGCGCTCAATATGGGCGAGGAATACCTGCTTATGTCCATCGCAGTCGTCATCATTGGCGGCACGGCGGTGGCAGGCGGCGATTCCAACATCCCCGGCATATGGGGCGCCGCCCTCTTCATGTTCCTCATCGTCTCGATGCTCAACACTTACGGCTTCGGGGCCGGTGTCCGCCTTGTACTGACCGGCCTCACCATCATTGCGGTGATCTTCCTCGCCGGTGGCCGCCGGGCAGAGCGATAATTTCTTTTGGAGTCATTTCCCGTGTCTCAGGCTGTTTCGATTTACGAAGTCCACGATGATCGCTTCAAGCGGCTGATCGTACCGAGCGCCCACCTGGAAGAACTCTATGCCGGCTGCCGCTGGGCTGAGGGGCCGGTCTGGTTCAATGACCAGAACTGCCTTCTGTGGAGCGATATTCCGAACCAACGCATCCTGCGATGGGTTCCCGGAGGTGAGGTTGGCGGTGGTGTCTCGATCTTCCGTCAACCATCCAATTTCTCAAACGGCAATACGCGCGATCGCGAAGGGCGCCTCGTCACCTGCGAACACGGCGGACGCCGTGTCACGCGCACGGAACCCGACGGCAGCATCACCGTTCTCGCCGACAGCTATCAGGGCAGGAAGCTCAATGCGCCGAATGATGTGATCGTGCGCTCGGACGGAACGGTCTGGTTCACTGACCCGACCTACGGCATCATGGCGGATTACGAAGGCTACAGGGCAGAGCCGGAACAGCCGACGCGCAATGTCTACCGCTTCGACCCGAAAACCGGCGAACTCGATGCGGTCATCACCGATTTTCAACAGCCGAATGGCCTCGCCTTCTCGCCTGACGAAACCAGACTTTATGTTGCCGACAGCGCCTATAGCCACGATGAAAATGCGCCGCGTCACATCCGCGTTTTCGATGTCGTGGACGATGGTCGGCGCGTGGCGGGCGGGGCCATATTCTGCACTGTCGACAATGGCCTGCCGGATGGCTTCCGTTTCGATACGGCCGGCAATCTATGGACCAGCGCGGGCGATGGTGTACACTGTTTTTCGCCGGAAGGGGCGCTGCTCGGCAAGATCAAAACTCCGCAGACGGTCGCCAATGTGACGTTTGGCGGTCCGCGCCGCAACCGGCTTTTCATCGCCGCGACAAAAGCGCTCTATGCAGTCTATCTCACCGTGACCGGTGCCCAATATCCTTAAGAAAATAACGGCCGCTTTCCAACGCGAAATTGGGCGTTGGTCGATTGCAGCTTTCCACAAACGGAACATCCTGCTTGTTGAACGGAAGGCATGAACATGACGATACGACTTGATGGAAAAACCGCGCTGGTGACAGCCGCAGCTCAGGGCATTGGCCGCGCAAGCGCGCTGGCTTTCGCGGAAGCCGGCGCCAGGGTCCATGCGACCGATATCAATGAAGCTGTGCTCAAAGAGATCGAAGGTGTTCCGGGCATCGTCACCCGCAAGCTCGACGTGCTCGATGAGGCTGAAGTCAAGGCTGTGGTTGCCGGGATTGGTCAGGTCGATATCCTGTTCAACTGCGCGGGCGTCGTGCATGGAGGCACGATTTTGGAAATGAAGGACAAGGACCTCGACTTCGCGGTCAATCTCAACGTCAAGGCGATGATCCGCACCATCCGCGCCGTGCTGCCGGGTATGCTGGAACGTCAGGAGGGCGCGATCATCAACATGGCTTCCGTTGCTTCGAGCGTCAAAGGCGTGCCGAACCGCTTTGCCTATGGCGTCACCAAGGCGGCTGTCATCGGTCTTACCAAGGCTGTTGCCGCCGACTATGTCGCCAAGGGGATCCGCTGCAACGCCATCTGCCCCGGTACGGTGGAAAGCCCGTCGCTGCAGGGCCGTCTGCGTGCGCAGGGCGATTATGAAGAGCAGCGCGCCGCATTTATCGCGCGTCAGCCGATCGGCCGTATTGGCCAGCCCGAAGAGATCGCCGATCTCGCGGTCTATCTCGCGGGTGCGACCTACACGACCGGACAAGCTTACAATATTGACGGTGGCTGGACGATTTAAGTTCGGCCGCAACTATACCCTCGAAGGAGTGACGACATGAAATTTCTTCGCTATGGCGAAGCCGGTCAGGAAAAGCCGGGCCTGCTTGATGCCGACGGCAATATCCGTGATCTGTCCGCCCATGTCAGCGATTTGTCGGGTGCGGCTCTGGCCCCGGATGCGTTGGCCAGGCTCGGCGAGATCGACCTCAATGCGCTGCCGAAGGTCGAAGGCAACCCGCGTCTCGGCCCATGCGTTGCAGGCACCGGCAAGTTCGTCTGCATCGGCCTCAACTATTCCGATCATGCTGCTGAAACGGGCGCTACGGTTCCGCCGGAACCCATCATTTTCATGAAGGCTACCTCGGCCATCGTCGGCCCGAATGACGATCTGCTCATCCCGCGCGGTTCCGAAAAGACGGACTGGGAAGTCGAACTGGGTATCGTCATCGGCAAGACTGCGAAATACGTCTCGGAAGGTGATGCGCTTGATTATGTCGCGGGCTACTGCACGCTGCATGACGTCTCGGAACGCGCTTTCCAGATCGAGCGCGCCGGTCAGTGGACCAAGGGCAAGTCTTGCGACACGTTCGGCCCAACCGGCCCGTGGCTGGTGACGAAGGATGAAGTTGCCGACCCGCAGAACCTCAGAATGTGGCTCACAGTCAATGGTGAAACCATGCAGGACGGCTCGACCAGGACCATGGTCTATGGCGTCCGTCATCTGGTTTCCTATCTCTCGCAGTTCATGTCGCTGCAGCCGGGCGATATCATCTCCACCGGCACGCCTCCCGGCGTTGGCATGGGCATGAAGCCGCCGCGCTATCTCAAGGCTGGCGACGTCGTCGAGCTAGGCATCGAAGGCCTCGGCACGCAGAAGCAGAACGTGCGCGCAGACATCTAATTCTGGTGAAGATGAACTTTCCCGAAACCGGTTTCCACTTTTGGGCATCACGCTCTGATCACGGATAAATCATGACGAAAATTACCGATCTCCGCGTCTTCGATCTCCGCTTCCCGACTTCGCTAAGTCTGGACGGTTCCGACGCGATGAACCCGGACCCGGACTACTCGGCAGCCTATGTCATCCTTGATACGGACGATGCGGCGCTGAAGGGCCACGGTCTGACCTTCACCATTGGCCGCGGCAATGAAATCTGCTGTCAAGCCATCCTCGCCATGCGTCATCTGGTGGTCGGCGCCGATCTCGATGTCGTCCGCGCGGCTCCCGGCAAGTTCTGGCGCCATCTGACGAGTGACAGCCAGCTGCGCTGGATCGGCCCCGAAAAAGGTGCGATGCATCTGGCAACCGGCGCTGTCGTCAATGCTTTCTGGGATATTCTGGCAAAGCAGTCCGGCAAGCCTGTGTGGCGTCTGGTTTCCGAACTGTCGGCTGAAGAAATCGCCGACATCGTCGATTATCGCTATCTGACCGACGTGCTCACCCGCGACGAAGCCGTCGAAATTCTGCGTAAGGCAGAAACCGGCAAGGCGGATCGCATCGCGAAGCTCGAAGCGAGCGGTTATCCTTGCTACACGACTTCTGCTGGCTGGCTCGGCTATGACGACGACAAGCTGCGCCGTCTTTGCCGGGAAGCCATCGACGCGGGCTTCAACCATGTCAAGATGAAGGTTGGCCGCGATCTTGAAGACGATATTCGTCGCCTCACCATCGCGCGTGAAGTGATCGGCCCGGATCGGTATCTTATGATCGACGCCAATCAGGTCTGGGAAGTCGATCAGGCGATCGAGTGGGTCAACAGGCTTGCCTTCTCCAAGCCGTTCTTTATCGAGGAGCCGACCAGCCCGGACGATGTTGCAGGCCATCGCAAGATCCGGGAAGCGATTGGCAACGTGAAGGTCGCGACTGGCGAAATGTGCCAGAACCGTGTCATGTTCAAGCAGTTCATCGCAGAAAACGCCATTGACATCGTTCAGATCGACAGCTGCCGGATGGGCGGTCTGAACGAAGTTCTGTCCGTGCTGCTGATTGCTGCCAAGTATAACAAGCCGGTCTGGCCACATGCGGGCGGCGTTGGTTTGTGCGAATATGTGCAGCATCTTTCCATGATCGATTATGTTGCCGTTTCCGGCACCATGGACGGTCGGGTGATCGAATATGTCGACCATCTGCACGAACACTTCATCGACCCATGCGTTATCAGGAACGCTGCCTACATGCCGCCGTCGCTGCCTGGTTTCTCCATTGAGATGAAGCCAGAATCGATTGCCGCTTATACCTTTCGTGGGCAGGCCATGTGAGAGGACGTGAGATTATACTTACGAACTTTGCGGAGGCTTGCTGCAAATTTGCGGGCGATGACACGCAGTGCATTGCAGGATTTCAGGCGGCATAGCCTGAACAAAACTTTGCAACACGCCCCTTTTCATGGCTCCAATATGTAGGGCAGTTCTGCAACCCCCTTACGGCTGCGGAAGGCTGCAAGACGATGGACAGCCTTTTCGGCGGAAAGCTCCAGGTGCCGAACGAGTGTTTCGCGCACCGCAGTGGGGTCCTGCACACGTAACGCAGCTACGATCTCAAGATGTTCGTCCATGAAAGGATCGACCCGTGCATCCGAGCCAAGCGCCAACTGGATGTGCTTGCCCGCGACGAGAATGCAGCGACTGCGCTTCAGCGCCTCGATGATCTCCGGATTGCAGCCATAGCCGACGCAGTCGATATGCAGATCGGATTCCAGAAGATCCAGATCGGCGCCGGTAACCGCAGGGAATTGTTCCTGCACCCGATGCAGCCTGGTCTCGACCTCTTCCAGGCGCTCGTCGGGGATGCGACCGATAGCGCTGGTCATTGCAACGGGTTCCAGCAGGATACGCAGTTCATAGAGGTTCTCGAACCGTGCCTCGTCGAGCGGCACGATCCACCAGCGCGATCCATCATCCTTGTAGACGATCCCCACCTCGCGCGCATGGATCAGCAGCTCATGCGCCACGGTGCGGCTGACATCAAGATGCCGGGCCAGCGCCAGTTCGTTTACGCGTGCCCGGCCGAAGACCGAGCGCAGGATGATCTCGCGTTCAAACTCATAGTAGTGCGGTTGCCAGGCGAAGCTCTTGGCATTGAACCCTTCCTCGTCCTCAAGCAACAGCATGTCGGGAACGATCTTCACGCGGCGAGGTATTCCATTGTTTCCGACCAGCAGGCCGCGCCCGTCAAAACGGCTGAGCAGCCCCTCCTCCTCCAAGGCTGACAGCGCGCGTTTCACGGGAGAGCGGCTGGATCCGAACAGCGCGGCGAGCGGCCCTTCCAGCAGCACGGTTCCGTCGGGCAGGGCGCCTGCCTTGATGCTTTTGCGGATGTGGGCCTCGATGGTCGCATAGGCCGGGCCTGCGGCGACCGCAGAACCAGCCGGAGTTTCCGGGGGCTGAATGGTCAGGTTACGGCTCCGATCTGCCATGGCACAAACTCGTTGTCTCCGAATCCGAAATCCTCGCTTAGCGTGTGCTCGCCCGAAGCAACAGCCAGAATCTTCTCGAAGATGCGCCGACCGGCCGCCTCGATGCTGTCCGTGCCATTGACGATGTCGCCGCAATTGATGTCCATGTCATCGCTCATGTGCTCGTACATCTCGGTATTGGTAGCGACCTTGATACACGGGGCGGGCTTGAAGCCGGAGACCGAACCCCGACCGGTGGTGAAGACGATGACGTTGCAACCACCCGCCACCTGTCCGGTCACGGCGACGGGATCATAGCCGGGCGTGTCCATGAAGACGAAGCCGGTGCGGTCGATGATTTCGCCGTATTCGTAGACCGCCTCCAGCGGCATCGAACCGCCCTTGGCGACCGCCCCCAGCGATTTTTCGAGGATGGTCGTCAGGCCCCCGAGCTTGTTGCCGTGGGAGGGGTTGTTGTTGAGCTCGGCGCCGTTGCGCTCGGTATAGCGGCGCCACCACTCGATGCGGTCTATCAGCTTCTGCGCCACTTCAGCGCTGACGGCCCGGCGCGTCAGGAGATGTTCGGCGCCGTAGATTTCCGGTGTCTCGCTGAGGACGGCGGTGCCGCCGTGCTGGACGATGAGATCCGCCGCATAGCCGAGTGCCGGGTTGGCGGAAATGCCGGAATAGCCGTCCGAGCCGCCGCACTGCAACGCGACCTTGAGGCCGGTGAGTGGCACGGTGGTGCGCTTGGCGGCATTCACCTGCGGCAACATCTCGCGGATGATACCGCTTGCCACTTCGATGGTCTTGCGCGTGCCGCCGAGATTCTGGATCGTCATGGTGCGAAGGAGCGGGCCTTCCGTCAGGCCGAACTTCTGAACGATCGGATCGATCTGGTTCGTCTCGCAGCCGAGGCCGATGAAGAGGATGCCGGCGAAATTGGGGTTGCGCGCATAGCCGGAGAGCACGCGCTGGAGATAGAGGTAGCCCTCCGTCTTCATGTTGATCGCGCAGCCCGTGCCGTGGGTGAGCGCCACCACGCCGTCCACGTTGTCGTAGCCCTCGAGGCCGCCGCCGCGATTGAAATGATCGGCGATGGCGCGCGCCACCGTGGCAGAACAGTTCACCGAGGTGACGATGCCGATGAAGTTGCGCGTGCCGACCTGCCCGTCGGGCCGCACATAGCCTTCAAAGGTGCGGCGTTCGCTCTCCGGGAGAAGCGGCGTTTCGCGGGCATCCTCGGCGAAATGATGGGTTGCGTGGCTTTCCTGCATGGCGAGGTTGTGCAGATGCACGTGGTCGCCCGGCGTGATGGTTCCGGTCGCGATTCCGATGGTCTGGCCGTATTTCAGGACGGCTTCTCCCGGTGCGATGGTGCGCAGCGCCACCTTGTGGCCGCTTGGAATGTCCGCCCGCGCGGTGACGGCTTCTCCGCCCTCGGCAATCGCCGTGCCGCGGGGTATCGCGGTGCGTGCCACGCCCACATTGTCGGCCGGGTTGAGCCTGATCACCGGGGAGATCGTATCGGTCGTCATGGGCGAAATCCTGAAAATGAATATTGCGTGCATAGATCATTCATGGTAGAGGCCGAAAAGTCAACTGCCCGTCGAGGGAAAATTGGCGTGGGGAGGAGACCCGGACCGATGCCTGTTGCGATCTTGCGATTTTGCCCGATACCCGCTGGAAATGCGGGAACTGCGCTGCCTTCCGTCGTGAAACCCGGAATCGCGTGCCTCCATGTATGAATTCGATTTCTCGTTCCTGAACGATTACCTGCCGGACCTCATCAGAGGCATCTGGCTGACCATCGGCATGACGGTCGCCTCGATCCTGCCGGGCTTCCTGCTCGGTACCCTCGTGGCCGTCGCGCGCCTTCGCGGCAGGCCGTGGGCACAGCGCATCGCCACGATCTATGTCGAGGCCATCCGCAATACACCGCTGATCATCCAGGTGTTCTGGCTGTTCTTCGGCCTCGCCTCGCTGCAGGTCCATGTCGGTCCCTTCGCCGCGGCGGTCATCGCGCTCATCATCAATGTCGGGGCTTATACCGCCGAGATTATGCGCGCCGGCTTCCAGACGATCCCGCGCGGCCAGCTCGAGGCAGCGTCCTGTCTTGCGCTGAGCCCGTTCCAGTCCCTCGTCTATGTCGAGGTGCCGCAAGCGGTGGAGCGGGTTTATCCCGCCCTCGTCAGCCAGTTCGTGCTGATGATGCTGGCGACCTCCATCATGTCGCAGATTTCCGCCGAGGAGCTGACGGGCGTCGCCTACATGATCCAGTCCTTCACCTTCCGCGGCTTCGAGGTCTATCTGGTCATCGCCGTTCTCTATCTGGGACTCGCCTCGCTGCTGCGCGTCGTCCTCATGGGTATCGCGGAAGTCTCCTTTCCCCGCCGCCGCCGGCTGCGCACATCGCTGTGAGGTAGAACCATGCTGGGACTTAGCATTCAACAGATCGCCTACCTCTTCCAGGGCGCGGGGTGGACCATCGTGCTGTCTGTGCTCGGTTTTATCGGCGGCACCGTTCTCGGCCTGCCGCTGGCGCTGGCGCGCTCGGCCGATGCCCGGTGGCTGCGGATCGTGTCTTCCGGCCTTGTCCAGTTCATCCAGGGTGTGCCGCTGCCGGTCATCATGTTCGTCGTCTATTTCGGCATCAGCATCGGCGGCTTCGATGTGCCCGCTCTGGTGGCGGCTGGCCTTGCCATGACCCTCTATGCCGGCGCCTATCTCGGCGAGATATGGAAGGGCTGCATTCAGGCCGTGCCGAAGACCCAGTGGGAGGCGGCCGAATGTCTCGCGCTCACCAGATCGCAACGGTTCGTCTACGTGATCCTGCCGCAGGCTCTGCGCATCGCCATCCCGCCGACGGTCGGCTTTCTGGTGCAAATCGTCAAGAACACCTCCTACGCGGTCGTCATCAACTTTTTCGACCTCACCTATTCGGCCAAGGTCATCAACAACTCGACCTTCAAGCCGTTCACTGTCTTCACGATCGCGGCGCTCATCTACTTCGCCATCTGCTTTCCGATGTCGGTCATGGCGCGCCGCTTCGAACGCAAGCTACACCGCAATTGAACCGCCGGGCCAAGGCTCCGTCATCGGCTCCATCACACGAAGGACAACCCATCATGTCAGGCGCAACCCAACCGATGGTCCGTTTCCATAACCTGCGCAAGAGCTATGGCCAGATCGAAGTGCTGAAGGGCATCGATCTCGAAGTGGAACCCGGTCAGGTCGTCGCGCTGATCGGACGCTCGGGTTCCGGCAAGAGCACGGCACTTCGCTGCGTGAACGGGCTGGAACGCTTTCAGGCGGGCGGGCTGCATGTCTGCGGCCACGACCTTGCCGCCGAGAAGGTGAACTTGCGCCAGCTGCGTCAGGATGTGGGCATCGTTTTCCAGAGCTACAATCTCTTTCCCCACCTGACGGTCGAGCAGAACGTGACGCTCGCTCCTCGCAAGGTGAAGGGCGTCGGCCAGGCTGAGGCGCGTGAACTCGCCAGGGAGGTGCTGGCACAGGTCGGCCTGTCCGATAAGGTCCAGTCCTATCCGGAGGAGCTCTCCGGTGGCCAGCAGCAGCGCGTAGCCATCGCCCGTTCGCTCGCCATGCATCCGCGCCTGATGCTCTTCGATGAAGTCACCTCGGCTCTCGACCCGGAACTGACCGGCGAGGTGCTGAAGGTCATCGAGCGCCTCGCTTCGAACGGCATGACGATGATGCTGGTGACGCACGAGATGGCATTCGCGCGCTCGGTCGCGGATCAGGTCGTCTTCATGCATCAGGGCCGTGTCTGGGAAACCGGGCCCGGCGACATGCTGCTCGATCCGAAAACGGCCGAACTGCGCCAGTTTGTCGGCAACGGGCTTTGAACCAATCAACCCAAGGAGGAGAAACCATGCTGAAACTCAAACTGGCCGCAGCGGCCGCGAGCCTCATGATCGGCCTTGCCTTCGGCGCCACCGCAGCCGGTGCGGCCGATGTGCCCGCCGCCATCAAGGAGCGCGGCAAGGTGATCGTCGCCATCGACGTCAGTCACCCGCCCTATGGCATGCTGAATTCCGAGGCGAAGGAAACCGGCTCCGATGTCGAGACGGCCAAGCTGCTCGCCGAGGACATGGGCGTCCCGCTGGAAATCGTGCCGGTTTCCGGCGCCAACCGGGTGCCCACGCTGCTCAGCCGCAAGGTGGACATGGTGATCGCCTCGTTCTCGATCACCCCCGAGCGCAAGAAAGTCGTCGATTATTCCAAGCCGTACGGCGTCATTCCGGTCGTCATCTCCGCGCCGAAGGGCACGGCCATCAAGGCGCCGGCCGATCTTGCCGGCAAGTCGATCGCCGTGGCGCGCGGTACCACCGCCGACATCGAGCTGACACGCATCGTCAAGGACAATAGCGTCAATGCCAATATCGTGCGCTATGAGGACGAGGCGACCACGAACACCGCCGTGGCGACCGGCCAGCAGAACATCCTCGCTGCCGCCCTTTCTACGGCGAACGACGTGGCCGAGCAGAATCCGGCGCTCAATCTGGAAGTCAAGCTCAACATGGCCGCATATCCGATGGCCGTCGGCCTGCGCAAGGGCGACGACGAACTGAAGACCTGGGTCAACGAATGGGTCGCCAAGAACCTCGAAAACGGCAAGCTGAACGCGATCTACGAAAAGTATTTCCACCAGCCGCTGCCGAAAACCATTCCGGAAGAATAAGCCTTTCGCCGGTGCGGGAAAACCCGCACCGGCCCTCCAAAGACCGTTTTTTAGTACAGGATAGATCATGACCGCCGACCGTACGCCTTATCGCGGATTGTTTCCCGTTGCACCAACGCCCTTCCATGACAATGGCGATATCGACCTCGAAGGGCAGCGTCGCGTCCTCGACTGCATGATCGACCAGGGCGTGGATGGTATTTGCCTGCTTGCCAACTATTCCGAACAGTTTCTTCTGACCGACGAGGAGCGCCGCATCCTCACCGAGGACAGCCTTGCCCATGTCGCCGGCCGCGTGCCGGTCATGGTGACATGCAGCCATTTCAGTACCCGCATCGCCGCCGAGCGCGCCGCCCATGCCCGCGAACACGGCGCGGCCCTGCTGATGATGATGCCCCCCTATCACGGCGCGGGTGCCCTGCGCGTGGACGAACAGGCGATCTACGACCATTTCGCGCGGGTGCGGGACGCAGCGCGAATCCCGATCATGGTGCAGGACGCGCCGCTCAGCGGCGTGCATCTGTCCGTTCCCTTTCTCGTGCGGCTGGCGACGGAACTGCCGCTGGTGCGCTATTTCAAGATCGAGGTGCCCGGCACCGCCGCCAAGCTGCGCGCCCTGATCGCCGCCGGCGGCGACGCTATCGAAGGGCCGTTCGACGGCGAGGAGGCGATCACCCTCATGGCCGACCTGGACGCGGGGGCCACGGGTGTCATGTCGAGCGCGCTGCTGCCCGACCTGATCCGCCCGGTTATCGAGCACCATGCTGCCGGCCGGCGCGATCTTGCTGCTGCGGTCTACCAGCGCATCCTGCCTTTGATCAACTACGAGAACCGCCAGTGCGGCCTTCGTGCGGCCAAAATCGTCATGGCCGAGGGCGGCGTGATCGGCTCGGACGCCGTGCGCCACCCGCTTGAGCCAGTGCATCCCGCCACGCGCGCGGGGCTTCTGGAACTGGCGCGCGAAGTGCAGCCGCTGGCGCTGAACTGGGGGAAATAGGATGACCTCGACTCTAACCGGCGCGCTGTTCATCGGCGCCACTCGCCGCATGGGCCCGCATGGTCGAATCTTCGCCATCGAGGCTGCGACCGGCGCGCGCATCGAGCCGGCCTTCGGGGGCGCCTCGTCCGCCGACCTGGACGACGCCTGCACCCTGGCCGCCGCAGCCTTCGATCTGTTCCGCGCTCTGCCGTTGGAACGGCGCGCGCAGTTTCTTGAAGCCGTGGCGCAGAACATCCTCGACCTTGGCGATGAACTGGTCGAACGTGCCATGCGGGAAACCGGCCTGCCTCGCCCCCGCATCGAGGGTGAGCGCGGCCGCACCGTCGGCCAGTTGCGCCTGTTCGCAGCCGTGGTGCGCGACGGCGGCTTTCTGGATTTGCGCATCGACCCGGCCCTGCCGGACCGCCAGCCCTTGCCACGTCCCGACCTGCGGCTGCGCAATATTCCGGTCGGGCCGGTCGCGGTCTTCGGCGCCTCGAACTTTCCGCTGGCCTTCTCGGTCGCGGGCGGCGACACGGCCTCGGCCCTCGCGGCCGGCTGCCCGGTGGTGGTCAAGGCCCATTCGGCCCATCCCGGCACATCGGAGCTGGTTGCCCGTGCGGTGGCCGGGGCGGTTGCCGATTGCGGCCTGCCCGAAGGCGTCTTCTCGATGATCTTCGCCGAGGACCGCGCCGTCGCGCAAGCGCTGGTCGCCGATCCGCGCATCAAGGCGGTAGGCTTCACCGGCTCGCGTACCGCCGGCACCGCCTTCATGAAGATCGCCGCCGCGCGGCCCGAGCCGATCCCTGTCTATGCCGAAATGAGCAGCATCAACCCCGTCCTGCTGCTCCCCGCCGCCTTGGCCGCGCGGGGCGCGCAGATCGGCACCGCCTTCGCCGCGTCGCTGACGATGGGTGCGGGACAGTTCTGCACTAATCCAGGCCTGATCCTTGCCATCGAGGGCAGGGGACTGGACGATTTTCTTGCGGCGGCAAGCGAGGCGATCACCGGAGCCGCGCCTGCGACCATGCTGACGCCGGGCATCCTTGCCGCCTATACGCACGGTATCGCGGCACTATCCGGGCATGACGCGGTGGAACACGTCGCCAGCGGTGCAGCCGCCGAACTTAAAGCCAGCCCGGCGCTGTTCGTCACCGACGCAGCAAGCTTCCTTAAACATCCCGAACTGCATGAAGAAGTCTTCGGCGCCGCCTCTTTGGTCGTGCGCTGCCCCGATTTTGCCGTCTTGCGGCAGGTGCTGGAGGCGCTGGAAGGTCAGTTGACCGTGGCGCTGCATATGGATGAGGCGGACCATGAGGCGGCGCGCGGCATGCTGCCGCTGCTGGAGCGCAAGGCCGGGCGGATTCTGGTCAACGGTTTCGGCACCGGGGTCGAGGTCGCCCACGCGATGGTGCATGGCGGACCGTTTCCCTCGACGGCGGATGGGCGTTCGACCTCGGTCGGAAGCCTGGCGATCGCCCGCTTCCTGCGCCCGGTGTGCTATCAGGATTTACCGCAGGGCCTGCTGCCGCCGGAACTGCAAGGCGACGGTGCGGGGCTACCCCGCCGTCTGGACGGGAGACCGATGCTGTGAGCGCGCGCGATCTAATCGAGATTACCGGCAAGACAAGGGTTCTGGGCATCCTCGCCGACCCCATCGGCCATGTGAAGGCCCCGCCCGGCATCAACGCCATCGCCAGCCGGCGCGGCCGCGATGCGGTAATGGTGCCGTTTCAGGTCGCGCCCGAGGATCTGGCCCAATTCGCCGATGCGCTGCGAAAGCTGAAAAGTTATGACGGCGGCATCGTGACGGTGCCGCACAAGAGCGCCATGGCCGGCATCTGCGACGATATCACGCCGCGCGCGCGGATGATGGGCGCGGTGAACGTGATCCGGCGCGAGGATGACGGGCGGCTGGTCGGCGACATGCTGGACGGGGCAGGCTTTATCGCGGGGCTGGAATCGCAGGGTATCGCGGTCGCGGACCGGCGCGTCTATCTGGTCGGCGCCGGTGGCGCGGCCAGCGCCATCGCCTTTGCCATGGCCGAGGCGGGCGTAGCGCATCTGACGCTGGCCAATCGCACCGCCGCCAAGGCGCAGGCGCTTTGCGAGCGCATCCGCACGGCCTTTCCCGAAGCCTCGGTCGGGGTCGGCGACGCCGGCCCCTCGGGGCATGACATCGTCGTCAACGGCACCTCGCTGGGGATGCGGGCGGGCGACGCGATGCCGCTGGATGTCGCGGGGCTGGCCCCCGGCATGGTCGTGGCCGAGGTCGTCATGGAACCGGAGATCACCCCGCTTCTGGCTGAGGCGCGGGCACGGGGCTGCCGCATCCATTTGGGCAAGCCCATGCTGGAGCAGCAGCTTGAACTGATGGCAAGTTTCTTTAAGCTGTAGGCTGCTGTGGAGAGGCAAAGTATGATCGACGATCCTTCCGGTCTGTGGCTTGGCCGCGTCTGGTTACCCGAGGCGGCTGGCCCCGCAGTGATCACATTGCGCGACGGCGAGCTGGTCGATGTGACTGTTCGCGACGCCGCGACCGTCGCTGATATCTGCGAGATGGACGACCCCGCCGGCTGGCTGCGCGCCGCCCCTGGCCGGGTGTTGGGACGGCTGGATGACGTTGCGGAGGCCCCCGTAGGCGATCCGTCGCGCATACATCTGCTCGCGCCCTGCGACCTGCAGGTCATCAAGGCCTGCGGCGTTACCTTTGCGCAATCCATGGTCGAGCGCGTGATCGAGGAAAAGGCGGCTGGCGACCCCGCCCGCGCCGAGGCGATCCGCGACCGCATCGCCGCCATCATCGGAGAATCGCTGCGCGATATCCGCGCCGGATCGCCCGAGGCGGCGGCGGTCAAGCAGGCGCTGATGGGCGAGGGCATGTGGTCTCAATATCTCGAAGTCGGCATCGGCCCGGATGCCGAGGTCTTCACCAAGGCCCCGGTCCTCAGTTCCGTAGGCACGGGAGCCGAGATCGGCCTGCACCCTATCAGCCACTGGAACAATCCCGAGCCGGAGGTCGTGCTGGCCGTCTCTTCTCGTGGACGCATCGTCGGCGCGGCGCTCGGAAATGACGTGAACCTTCGCGACGTCGAGGGACGTTCGGCGCTTCTTCTGGGTAAAGCCAAGGACAACAATGCAAGCTGCGCCATCGGTCCGATGATCCGGCTTTTCGATGACAGGTTCTCGCTGGACGACGTGCGTCGAGCCGAACTGGCGCTGACCGTCGAAGGGAAGGACGGCTATGTTCTGCATGGGCGTTCATCCATGGCGCAGATCAGCCGCGACCCGGTGGATCTGGTCGCCCAGACCGTCGGCACACATCACCAGTATCCCGACGGAATCATGCTATTCCTTGGTACCCTGTTCGCCCCGACGGAAGATCGCAATATCAAGGGTCAGGGTTTCACCCACAAGCCGGGCGACCGCGTGGCAATCTCGTCTCCGGGGCTTGGCATGCTGACCAATATCGTGCGGCTGTCGACGGAATGCGCGCCCTGGAGCTTCGGTTTGCGTGACCTGATGCGCAATCTATCCAATCGCGATCTGCTGTAGCTGCCAAACGGATACCGCTCCCGTCACCAGTATGTACGCTAGCTGTGTTGCAAATTTTTCAATAGGGTGAAAGCGTGCGTGTCTCCGGACTTGGTCTTCCCCCTGAAAAGTTGTCCTCATTGAAGTAGGCTGATTAGCCCTACGGCGTCTGCTCATAAACTCTGGCACCATATTCTTGCAGCGACGAGCTTTACGGCAGCGAGATAATTTCTCTGGTGTTTGACATATCGTGTTGCGATGCCTTGGACCTGTTTGATCCTGTTGAAGAAACGTTCCACGAGATTTTGTTGCCGGTAGACCCGGCGCGAGAACGTTAAAGAGCCCTTGTGGTTTGTTTTCAGCGGAATATTGGCTCAGGCTTTTCGCTTGCCCGCGCTGACCCGGATGGCATCGGTGTCATATCCCTTGTCGGCCAGCAGGATGCCTCCTTCGCCGAGTTCGTCTGTCAGCGCATCGGCCTGCATGCAGTCGGCGACCTGCCCGCCGGTTAGGCACAGCTTGACGGGTCGGCCTCCGCGTCGAAGAGCGCGTGGATTTTACTTGTAAGTCCACCGCCGAAACGTTCCATGCCGCCATCGGCTCCATTTTCGCATCAGTTGGGTCCACGGCAAACCCGGCACGATTTACTTATATTTTGACTGTATTCTGGTTCAAGGCGCGAGTCCGGCACATTGCGCTGTATTGCGGATGTGCGTTTCCATCTCCCGCTGCGCGGCTGCTCCATCGTTGGTCGCCAGTGCGGTAATAATGCGCCGGTGTTCTGCGATCGATTCCTTCATGCGTTGTGGATTCGTAATGGGAATTGGCTGGCGTTGGGTTTCTGCCAGTTGATCGCGCATGGTTTCGTATAACGTACGCAGCATTGCATTGGAGCAGGCGGAAACAATTATGCCATGGAATTCCAAGTCAGACTCGACATTCGCCAAACGATCCAGACGGGCCCACCCTTCCTCCATTGCGCGCGTCGCCTTTTCCATTTGTTCGAGTTGAAACTGAGTCACCCGTCCCGCAGCCAGCCGCGCTATTTGACCCTCGAGCATAATGCGGGTCTGGAACACGTCGAAAATGGAATAGCTTTCCGAATAGCGCCACGGCGCCATATGCCCCGTTTGCCCTTGCGTCGCTGCGGCGACGAATGTTCCCCGCCCGGCCTCGGTTTTCAGAAGACCAAGTGTCTCCAGAGTGAGAAGCGCTTCGCGCAATGACGCACGGCTGACGCCAAACTTTTGCGAAAACTCGCGCTGGGACGGAATCTTGTCGCCCGGCTTCAGCGTTCCGTCCGTGATCATAGCCTGAATTTTATGCGCTACCGATTGCGGAACAAGCGTTCTGTTGAGCATTCTCATCCTCTTTGTCATCCCCGACAACAGTTGGGTGTTTAAATCTATTTTTCATTGGTGATCTTGCAAAGCGGAAAGAGCCATGCTTAATTGGTCTAACTGGTCAGACCAGTATGACCAAAATAGAAGAAGTTAAAACCAAAAAGCAAGGGGAACTCATGACATTCGCATCAAAATTCAAAACTATAATGTTTTCTGCCGCTTGTGTTGTCGTTGGCACCATCGCCGCCCGCGCAGCGGATTTGACGGTTGGCGCTAATATCGGCAATGTTCCGTGGGAATTTCAGGACGCAAACGGAAAAGTTGTCGGGTTCGAAGTTGATCTCGTCAAAGAGATCGGCAAGCGATTGAACAAGTCCGTCGAGTTCGTCAATATGCCTTTCAACGGGTTGTTCTCCGCCGTTCAGTCGGGCCGGATCAATATCGGCATCTCCTCGATCACCATCACCGACAAACGCCTGGAGTCCGTCGCTTTCGCCCAGCCCTATTACGACAGCGATCAGTCGCTCACTGTCACGGCTTCGTCGGGGATCACCGGGCTCAAGGGCATGGAAGGCAAGGTCGTCGGCGTCGACACCGGTTCGACCGGCGACATGTGGGCCACCAAACACAGGGCGGAATACAAATTTGGTGAAATCCGTCGTTATGAAGGCCTGTCCCCCGCGATGCTTGATCTCGTTGCCGGTCGGATCGATGGCTATATCAGTGATATCCCAGCATTACTCTACTATGTCAAAGATAAGCCGAACTTGAAGGTGGTGGAGCGCATTCCCACCGGCGAAAAATATTCGATGATGTTCAGGAAGGGCGATCCGCTCGCCGCGCAGGTCAACGCCGTCATCACCACGCTCAAGGGCGAGGGCTACATCGCCAAGCTGCACGAAACCTGGTTCGGGGCCAAGGCCGAGAAGGACACGTCCACCGTCGCCGTCTTCGACATGCCGGCTTCCAAGTAACCTGACAGCCAGGCGAGGTTTCGGCTTCGCCGGCTCCCTTGGGGCCTTGCTTCATGAACCTCATCGATACTTTCTTCAACCTAAAAGTGTTTCTGGTCAGCCTGCCGCAATTGCTGTGGGGCCTGGCGGTCACCTTGCAGATAGGCGTCACCAGCATCCTGTGCGGCCTGGCGGGCGGGCTGTTCCTCGCCGTCGCGCGCCTTTATTGCCCGGCCTTCTTCAAGCTGCTGATCCGGATCTATGTGGATTTCTTCCGGTCGATCCCGCTGCTGGTGCTTCTGATCGTCGTCTATTACGCGCTTCCGTTCGTCGGCATCAAGCTGTCGCCTTTCCTGTCCGCGGTCACGGCGCTCAGCCTCGTTTCGGCCGCCTACACGGCGGAAATCTTCCGCGCCGGCATCGAGGCCATCCCGAGCGGCCAGTTCGAAGCCTCGGCGGCGCTGGGCCTGTCGAGCCGGCATACGATGGTCGACGTCATCCTGCCGCAGGCGATCCGCATCGTCGTGCCGCCCCTGACCAACAATTGCATCAACGTGCTCAAGGACACCGCGCTCGCCTCCGTGGTGGCGATGCCCGATCTCCTGAAGCAGGCGACCCAGGCGCAATCGCTCGCCGCCAATCCCACGCCGCTGATCGGCGCGGCCGCCATCTATGTCGCGCTGCTCTGGCCCCTGGTGACCATGGTCGCCAGGCTCGAAAAACAATTCAGCCGGGGGAGGCGCTGATGGCCGGTTTCATTTCAATCCGCGGGCTGAAGAAGGCCTTCGGCGACTTCACCGTCCTCCACGGCATCGATCTCGACATTGGCGAGGGCGAGGTGGTCTGCGTCATCGGCCCCTCTGGCTCGGGGAAGTCGACGCTGATACGCTGCATCAACTATCTCGAGGCCTTCGATCCGCAGAGCAGCGTCAGGGTCGACGGCATCCAGGTCGGGCCGGGCGCGGCGCTCGCCAAGGTGCGGGCGGAGGTCGGCATGGTGTTCCAGTCGTTCAACCTGTTTCCGCATATGACGGTGCTGCGCAACGTCATGCTCGCGCCGATGCGCGTGCGCGGAACCAGGCCGCAGGAGGCGGAGCGCAAGGCGCGCGAGCTGCTCGCCCGCGTGGGCATCAGCGAACAGGCGGAGAAATTTCCCGGGCAGCTCTCCGGCGGCCAGCAGCAGCGCGTCGCCATCGCCCGCGCGCTCGCCATGGAGCCGAAGGTGCTGCTCTTCGACGAGCCGACCTCCGCGCTCGACCCCGAAATGGTCGGCGAGGTTCTCGACGTGATGCGCAAGCTCGCCGGCACGGGCGTCACCATGCTGGTCGTCACGCATGAGATGGGCTTCGCCCGCCAGGTCGCCGACCGCGTCATCTTTATGGACGGCGGGCGCATCGTGGAGGCGGGCACGCCTTCGGAGATATTCGACACCCCCCGCGAAGAGCGGACGCGCGGCTTCCTGCGCGCCGTCCTCAATCACTGAACCGTTTCTCTCGAGGACTTCCCCATGCCCACCAAGACTCCGTTGGATATCGATTTCGCGCGCAGCCAGTTTCCGGGCCTGGCGCGCGGCTGGACCTTCTTCGACAACGCCGGCGGATCGCAGATCCTCCAGGGCGCGCTGGAGCGGATCAACACGTTCCTCATCGAGAAGAACGTCCAGATCGGCGGCTCCTACGCCGTGTCGCAGGCGGCGGCGAGCGCGCTCTACGAGGCGCGCACCGCCGCCATGCACCTGGTCAACGCCAGCCGGCCCGAGGAGATCGTCTTCGGCGGCTCGACCACCGTGCTCTTGCAGAACCTCGCCCGCGCCATGGAAAGCCAGCTCGCGCCGGGCGACGAGATCGTCGTCACGGTCAGCGACCACGAGTCCAATATCGGCCCCTGGGACAGGCTGCGGGCGAGGGGCGTCGTCGTCCGGTTCTGGCCGCTCGACAAGCAAACCCTCACGCTCGACCTCGCCGATCTGGAACCGCTGATGGGCGCGAACACGAAGCTCGTCTGCGTGACGCACGCCTCCAACATTCTTGGCGCGGTCAATCCGATCCGCGACATCGCCGATTTCGTCCATGCGCGCAATGCGCGGCTCTGCGTCGACGCCGTCGCCTATGCGCCGCACCGGGCGGTGGACGTGCAGGCCCTCGACGCGGATTACTACGTCTTCAGCCTCTACAAGACCTATGGGCCGCATTATGCGGTGATGTACGGCAAATACGACCTGCTGCTGGAGCTGGACGGCCTTTACCATTATTTCTACGGCAAGGACAAAGTTCCCGGCAAGCTGGAGCCCGGCAACCCGAATTACGAGCTCGCCTACGCGACCTGCGGCATCGTCGACTACCTGTGCGAGCTAGGCTCCCGCGCCGGGGCGACAGGGACCGTGCGGCAAAAGATCGAGGCGGCCTTCGAGGCCATCACCCAGCACGAGGACGCGCTGACCGAGCGCCTGCTCGCCTATCTGCGCTCCCGCAACGATTGCCGGATCGTCGGGCAGACGGTCAACCGCGACAGCAAGCGCGTCCCCACCATCTCGTTCCGCTTCGACGGGCGCGACGCGGCGGAGATCTGCAAGGCGATCGACGAGGAGAAGATCGCCATCCGCTACGGCGATTTCCATGCCCGCCGGCTCGCCGAATATCTCGACGTGACCGATCACGGCGGCGTGCTTCGCGTCTCGATGGTGCATTACAACACCATCGAGGAGGTCGACCGCCTGACGGCGGCCCTCGACCGGGCGCTGTCGAGCGAGACCGGAACCGCCGCGCAATCGCGCCGCGCCGGCTGAAACCTCGGACGGAGAAGAGCGATGCGTTTCGATACGGTCATCCGCCATGGAACGGTTGTGACGGCGAGCGACACCTTCCGCAGCGACGTCGGCCTCATCGACGGCCGGATCGCGGCGCTCGCGGCGGAGTTGACGGAGGCCGACGAGATCATCGACGCGACCGGGCTCTATGTCATGCCCGGCGGGATCGACAGCCATGTCCATCTCGACCAGCCTTCCGGCGAGGGCATCGTCATGGCGGACGATTTCGACAGCGGCACGCGGTCGGCGGCGATCGGCGGCAACACGACGGTCCTTTCCTTCTGCATGCAGGAGAAGGGCCAGAGCCTGCGCGAGGCGCTGAAGGTCTATCACGGCAAGGCCGAGGGCCGCTGCCATGTCGACGTTTCCTTCCATCTGGTGGTCACCGATCCCACCGCCGAGGTGCTGGGGCAGGAGTTGCCGGCGCTCGTCGCCGACGGCTACACGTCCATCAAGGTCTTCATGACCTATGACGGGTTGCGGCTGCGCGACGACGAGATTCTGGCGACGCTCGACACGGCGCGGCGCACCGGCGCGCTGGTCATGGTCCATTGCGAGAACGAGGACGCCATCCGCTATCTGATCGGACGGCACGAGGCGGAAGGGCTGTTCGCGCCCCGCTATCACGCGACGACCCGGCCCATCGCCGCCGAACGCGAGGCGACGCACCGGGCGCTGTCGCTGGCCGAGATCGTCGACACGCCGATCGTGATCGTCCATGTCTCCAACCGGCAGGCGATGGAGGAGATCCGCCGCGCGCGCGAGCGCGGGCAGAGGATCGCCGGCGAGACATGCCCGCAATATCTGATGCTGACGGCCGACGACCTCGACGCCGAAGCGCTGGAAGGCGCGAAATATGTCTGCTCGCCGCCGCCGCGCGACCGGGAAAGCCAAGAAGCGTGCTGGGAGGGCGTGGAGCAGGGCGTCTTCGACCTGTTTTCGTCCGATCACTGTCCTTTCCGCTTCGACGATCCGCAGGGCAAGCTGAACGAAAAGGGCAAGCGAAGCTTCCGATGGATTCCGAACGGCATTCCCGGCGTCGGCACGCGGTTGCCGATCCTGTTCTCGGAAGGCGTGATGAAGGGCCGGATCGATCTCAATCGCTTCGTCGCGATAACCTCCACCAATCACGCGAAGCTCTACGGCCTCTATCCGCGCAAAGGCGCGATCGCTATCGGCTCCGACGCCGATATCATCCTCTGGGACCCCGACCGGCAGGTGACGCTGACCAACGACATGCTCCAGCACGGTGCCGATTACACGCCCTATGAAGGCTTGCCTATCCGCGGCTGGCCCGTCCGCACCCTGTTGCGCGGCAAGACCATCGTCCAGGACGGCCGTCTGAGTGAGGAAGCAAGCTCTGGCATGTATCTGGACAGGGCGTTGTCGTCGTTAGGTCGTAGTGACGATTTAACGATTAGGGGTTCCCAAGGTTTGGCAAATCAGATTCAACGCTGATTTTTGGAGATCGGCGATGGACTGCGACGCGCTTCGGGACGACCAGTGGGAGCGGATCAAAGGCTTTGCGCCCGGCGGCGCGAAGGGCAAGCGCGGGCCCCGCACGGATAACCGCAAGTTCCTCGATGCGCTGTTGTGGATGGCGCGCTCGGGCGGCCGCTGGCGCGACCTGCCGGAGCGGCTGGGCGATTATCGTTCGGTGAAGCGGCGCTATTATCGCTGGATCGAGATGGGCGTGCTGGACGACATGCTGGAGACGCTGGCTCGCGAAGCCGATCTCAAATGGCTGATGATCGACTCAACGATTGTGCGCGCCCACCAGCACGCCGCCGGCTCCCGCAAGGTCAAAGGGGGGCGGATGCCCAGGGCCTGGGCCGGTCTCGCGGCGGCCTGAGCACCAAGATCCACGCCGCAGGCGACGCGCTCGGCCTGCCAGTGCGCCTCATAGCAAGTCCAGGGCAGCGCAACGACATCGCGGTTGCCCATGAACTGATCGATGGCTTCGAACCCGACGCCACGATTGCCGACAAGGGCAATGATGCCGACCATCTTGCCAGAAAGATCGCTGACGGCGGCGCCATCGTCGTTATTCCGCCAAGGCGAAACCGAAAAGATCAGCGTCCTTACGACGCCGATCTCTACAAGGCGCGCAACATCGTCGAGCGCTTCTTCAACAAGCTCAAGCAATTCAGGCGCGTCGCAACCCGATACGACAAACTCCTCGCCAACTTCCTGGGCTTCGTCAAACTTGCAGCTATCGCCATTTGGCTCAGATAGTTAAATCGTCACTATGACCTAGTAAGAGTGGATGGGGGCAGCTGATGGAAAGGGCAACGCAGACGGCGGAATTAACGTAACATTCCGGTCCGATTCGCAGGCTAGGCGGCGTGGACGAATTTGAGCCAGTATCGTGCGGTAGCAATATGAACCATGCTGATGAAACTCTCGGCGAGTTGGTCGTATCGGGTTGCAATGGCGCGGTTGATTTTCAGCCTACCAAACATCC